>Ga0310122_10000074_pt1 | contig 64354 bp, 77 predicted proteins | sample CB6_Bottom_1051__FD_203503 | JGI IMG/M metagenome (GOLD analysis project Ga0310122, IMG submission 203503) | Marine microbial communities from Western Arctic Ocean, Canada - CB6_Bottom_1051 | ecosystem: Environmental > Aquatic > Marine > Oceanic | place: Canada: Western Arctic Ocean | collected... | reverse complement strand
GTATAGCAGTTTTTGGGATAAAAAATTCTTCTATTCTAGTTAATTCTTCTTCACTAATCTCATCATCTTCTGTTTCCTCAATAATTCCTCCAATTTCTTGTTCAAGCTCTTCAAGTTCTTCCTCTGTTAAAGTTTGCCCTATAGCTTCAGCATCTGCCTCCATACCTTGATCAATAAGAGAGCCAAGATCATAATAAACAGATTTTTCAACACCCCCACCAGGAGCAATTGTCCCCAAAGTTCCTTTTTCCTCTCCAACCTCTTTTATAGCTCCTTGGTAAGTTAAAGCTAAAATGAACAAAACTACCAATACAACAACAATAACAACTGAAATTTTCTTAATATTTCTTTTTCTCTTTCCACTCTCTTTTTTCTTCCCCTTTTTCATATAATACTAATATAAATTACATATAAAAATCTTTCTTCTAAACACGCACTCAAACAATTATCTCAAATCCAATAAATATTTATAAATCAGATCATTCTATTCTGTATATTAAAGGGAGGTTCAAATGCCAGAACTAAAATCAGAAGAACTAATCTCAGAAGCAAAACTGTTTTTTGAAACTTATAAAAAAGATATAGGTGAAAGTATAAGAAAGGGTAGAAAAGTAGTTTTTGTAAATTTTGATGATCTAGCAAGTAATTCTCCAGTTTTAGCGGAAGCGCTTATATCAAATCCAGAGGAGGTCTTGCAATTACTAGAAGTAGCTTTAGAAGAATCAGGACTTATCAAAACCCCTAGAATTAGGTTCCTCAATCTGCCCGAAACACAAAAAGTAAAGATAAGAACCATTAGAGCTGAACATCTTGAGCAATTAATCTTTTTTGAAGGATTAGTAAGACAAGCTTCAGAAGTTAGACCTCAAGTAATAAATGCAAGATTTGAATGCCCCTCTTGCGGAACAGTTATTTCTGTATTACAAATAGAAAAAAAATTCAGAGAACCAAGTAGATGCTCATGTGGAAGAAAAGGACAGTTTAGACTTTTGTCAAAAACAATGGTTGATGCCCAAAGATTAGTAATTGAAGAATCTCCAGAAGCCTTAATGGGGGGAGAACAACCAAGAAGAATTAATGTTTTTTTAAAGGAAGATTTAGTAGAGCCTTTCATGGAGGAAAAAACAACCCCTGGGAGCAGGGTAAGAATCTTAGGAATATTAAAAGAAGTTCCCGTACCATTACCTTCCGGAGCAATTTCAACTCGGTTTGATCTAGCCATAGAGGCAAATAACATAGTCCCTTTAGAAACAACTTACCAAGAATTAGATATTTCAGAAGAAGACGAGCGTGCTATACTTGAACTATCAGAAGACCCCGATTTATTTAATAAATTGAGAAACAGTATAGCATCAAGTATATGGGGTTATGAGAAGATTAAAGAAGCTCTTGTACTTCAAATGTTTGGAGGAATTAAAAAGAAAAGTAGTGATGGAACAGCTTCAAGAGGAGATATTCACTTATTCCTCATAGGAGATCCAGGAGTAGCAAAATCAGTTACTTTAAAATTTATTTCTAATATAGCTCCCAAAGGAAGATATATTGTAGGGAAGTCCGCGTCAGGTGCAGGTATAACAGCAACAGTTGTAAGAGATGAGTTTTTAAGGGGTTGGAGTTTAGAAGCAGGAGCAATTGTCTTGGCAAATAAAGGGATCCTCTGTATTGATGAGATTGAGAAAATGGATCCTAGTGATAGAAGTGCAATGCACGAAGCTTTAGAACAACAAACAGTAACAATAAGCAAAGCAAATATACAAGCATCTCTCATGGCTGAAACTTCGGTTCTTGCTGCTGGTAATCCTAAATATGGAAGGTTTGAACCCACTCAATCAATAACAGAACAGATTGACTTACCTCCAACTTTAATCAATAGATTTGACCTAATATTTATCTTAAGAGACTTACCAGATAAAGATCAAGATGATGCAATTGCAACTCACGTCCTAAATATGCATCAAATGAAAGAAATAAAACCTGAAATTGACAAGGATTTATTTAAAAAATATGTAGCTTATGCAAAACAAAGAATAGAACCAAAATTAACAGAAAGTGCCGTTAATCAGATTAAAGACTTTTATGTCAAAATGAGAAGGGCTAGTTTAGAAGGGCAATCCAAGTCAATTTCAATCTCTGCAAGGCAGCTTCAAGGCCTTGTCCGTCTGGCAGAAGCTCATGCAAAGTCAAGATTATCAGCAACAGTCGACCAACAAGACGCAGAAGTTGCAATTGGACTAACTAGCTATTATCTAATGCAGGTTGGCTATGATCCTGAAACCAAAACTTTTGACATTGATAGATTTACAACAAGAGTCTCTTCAAGCCAAAGGAGTAAGATTGTCCTCCTGCGAGAGACGATAAAAAAGCTTGAAGAAAAATACGGCAAACAAGTTCCTCTTGACGTTCTCAGAAAAGAAATGAAAGATATTTCAGACACAGAGTTTGAAGAATCCATTGAAAAACTAAAAAAAGATGGAGATATTTTCCAGCCTAAGCAGGGTTTTGTGCAGGATGTGCAGAGTAGATAATCCAAAATTTACTTTCAATCACAAAAATCCTTAAATACTTATTAACATGCATAAACTTGTGAGTCTCAAATCATATTTCGCAGAACTTTTAGGAACATTCATTCTAGTTTTTATAGGAACAGGTGCAGTAGTAACTGCTCTTTCTATGGGCAATGGCTTAACTGTTGCTGGAATCATCTTAATAGCATTAACATTTGGATTAACTCTTTCTGCCATAATTTATGCATTAGGTCCTATATCAGGAGCACATGTTAATCCCGCAGTTTCAATAGGTGCTTGGATTGCAGGAAAATTCAAAGGAATACATGTCATACCCTATATAATTGCTCAACTGCTTGGAGCAGTTATTGCAAGTTTTTTCATAGTCTTGCTTGTTGGAACATCTTTCGGCATTGGAGCAAACACAATAGGCGGGTTTGGCTTGGAATCTGCTATAATAGCAGAAATAATCTTAACAATGTTATTTGTAATAGTTATCTTACAATCAACTTCAAATAAGGATGAAAATGCAAAAAGTCATGCTGCATTAGCTATTGGTTTCTTTTTAGCAGTTTCCCATTTATTCGCAATACCTATTTCAGGTAGTTCATTAAATCCAGCAAGAAGTTTTGGACCAGCCGTAGTTATGGGGGGATTACCATTACAGCAACTATGGATTTATTTTGTAGGTCCAATTATCGGAGCTCTAATTGGGGCATTTATATTTAGATTCTTCTTGGAATATTAAACATTTCTAAACCATAACTTATAATCACACAAATCTTTAAAAAATAAAAACCCCATTTCTAAAAATGCCAGAACTAAGAAAAAGAGAAACTGCATACAAGCTAAGAGTGGGCGATTTATTAAGAGGCAATCAGATTTTTGATGAATCCCCCAATTCTGAAAATACCAGGCCAAGACTTCTCCATGTGGAACTTGGCGATAAAAAACTTGTTAGAGTAAATATAATTGCAAATGTCATTGACAAATTTGAATCTCAAGGTGAAACAAAATTCGCAACAATAACTATAGATGATGGAAGCGGTCAGGTGAGGGTTAGAGTTTTCGGAGAAGACCTAAACAAATTCCAGGATATAGTTCAGGGAGATACTTTACTGATAATCGGCCTTCTCAGATCTTTCAACCAAGAACTTTACATCTTACCAGAAATAGTTAGAAAGTTTGATCCAAAATATCTCCTAGTAAGAAAACTCGAGATAGATAAAGAAAGTCCAAAACCTCTTTCTTCAGAACAAAAACAAGAGGTTAAAGCTTTTAGGGATGAAATTATAGACATGATTAAATCATCTGAAGAAAATGAAGGCATAGATAAAGATGAAATTATAATGAAACTCAAAAAAACAAACCCCAAAATAATAAGTCAAGAAATCCAAAAGCTATTAGAAGAAGGTATTATATATGAACCTAAACCTGGCAGAGTACGTTATCTAGGATAATTAAATATTAAAAAGTCTGTAATTATCTTGATTAAGATTCCTATTAAGTTTTATTTCTAGGTCATCATGTATTTCTCTTATTTCATTAAGATAATGGCCAATTATTATATTATGATCTATTCTTTCATATAAAGGATTATTTTTATTTTCAATATGACTTAAATCAATTCCATGCCTTCCAGAAGCTATAATACAATCTTCAATATCCCTTACAAGTGATCTATCAACTAAGGATAGTCTATTATTCCTATCTTTAGTTGCTTCAGGCACATACATTGAAACTTTAGCATTTGTATCTAAAATATCTGGAAGATGATCTAAAATACCGCTCTCCCCATTTCCTCCATCCCACCCATATTCTAAGTAATCTATAATATAAGTAGGATCAATATACCAGGAAGTAAATTCATCTGATTTATCAATCAGTTCTTTAATATTATTTCCTCTCCATTCTCCTTCAATATTTATTTTCATATTTGGAGGAAGTATTCTATGCATATGAACAGATTTATCTAATTTTTCTCTCATCTTTTTACTAAATTCAAAAAAATAGAAATCCATTTTCTCTTTTATTTTTTTAGCCGCATCTAATGCCCACATGGGACTTCCCCTCCATCTCCCCTCATTAGGATAAATTCCTGCTCCAGCATACAGATCAATATGCTTACCTTTACCATTTCTTGGTTTATGATCTCTAAATATCCATTCAAAATAAGTTTCATTAATCCCTTTTTTAAATTGATCAGTTATATTTCCATTAGTAAATCCATTCTTTCTACTCATCATCCACCCTCATATTAATTAATTCAGCATCTTTTTCTTCAATAACTATTTCTTTAAAACTAAACTCTTTATCTAAAAGATCTTTAATCATTAATCTATCTGAAGGAATAATATTGCTAGGAAGTTTATTCATGCTAAACCATTTTAACTCTCCTTCATCAGAACAGACAAACTCATCACTTTCTGTAATAACCTTACAGAAAAAAATATTAAACGCATGTTTTACTTCTCCATTTTCAACAACTCTCTCATTCAATACTGCAACAAGCTTGTCAAACTTGCAATTTAAACAAGTTTCTTCTTTTACCTCTCTTAATGTAGCTTCTTTTATAGTCTCATTCATCATAACCTTCCCTCCTATCATCCCCCAATAACCTTTGTAAGGCCTCTTCTCTCTTTTTATCAAACATATCTTTCTATCTTTCATTACAGCAGTTGCAGTTATTGTTAAAGGACCTTGTTCTTTCCCAGTAAGATGAGCAAAAAAAGGCATAATCTTTTCAGCTTCTATCGTTAACTTATAATTTTCATCTTCTTTCTCCAATAAATCTTCATCAATCATTTTTTTCAAGTGATAATTAAGATGATTTGAACGAATCTTAATCTCTTTTTCAATCTCTGAAAATCTAAGCTTATGTTTCTTAATGAACAACTCAAAGATTTTTCCCCTTTCTTCTCTTAATATTTTATTTTCCATACTACTTTATAAAAAATAGTGTTTTAAATACATTCCCTCAAAAAAGTTTGAGTAAGCATACAAGAAACCCTTAAATCTTCAAAAACTTCAACCTTGTTAAAGGATCAGAGATTTTAATCTCTGAGTTTTAATTTTGAATGAGTTAAAATCTTATTCAAAGATTTTAAAAACCCCCCAATACTCTAATTCTCATGGAATCATACGAAAAACTATTAGAACAGGCTCATAAAACTTTAAAACCTATTAAAAAAGGTAGTGAAAGGTTTGAAATACCAAAAATAGAAGGACATATAGAAGGAACTAAGACAATTCTTACAAATTTATCTCAAGTTGCCTCATATTTAAGAAGAGATCAGGAACATTTACTTAAATTTTTATTGAAAGGGCTTGCAACATCAGGATCTATTAAGAAAAGCAGAGTTATTTTCCAAAGAAAATTAGCATCTACAAAAATCAATGAAAAAATCCAGGATTATGCTAAGGAATTTGTTATTTGCAGTCAATGCAGCAAACCTGACACAGAATTAAAGAAAGAAAAAGGGTTTTTATTCATGAACTGTCTGGCTTGTGGAGCAAAGCATAGCGTAAGAGCTAGGATTTAATTCTTTTAAACACTACAGAATTACACACAACTACACGTAAAACCAAGACTTTATAAACTAAAAAAACATATATAAAACAGCAAAAATCTTAAATAAACTGGGAGGTAAATAACAAACATGGCAGTTGGATATTGTGTAAAGTGCAAGAAAAAAGGCGTAGAAATGAAAGATGCAGTAAAGACAAAGACAAAGAAAGGAAAAGACATGATGAAAGGTAAATGTCCTCATTGTGGAACTACAGTCTGTACTTTCAAAGTAGATTAATTTTTTATTTTTTTATTTCCTTAAATTTCTTTGACTTTAACTTGTTTTAAGTTAAAGGATCAGAAATCCCTAATTTCTGAGAAATTTGAGGGTCAAAAACTAGTATTAGTTTTTGAATTTTTATTTTTTTTATTTTTAAGTATAAAAATATTTATAATAAGCTAATTCTTATTAATATAGTAAAATGCACATAAAGATACATGAATCATATAGAACTATTGTTGCAGTAGCTGATAATGATTTAATAGGGAAAACATTTGAAGAAGGAATCAAACAAATAGAAGTTAGATCTAATTTCTTTGAAGGTGAAGAGAAAAACAAGGAAGAAATCATTAAAATTCTTCAAGAAATGAATCAAGAAGATGCTATTTTTAATATAGTTGGTCAGGAATCTGTGCAAACTGCTTTAGAGGCAGGGATTATCAAAGAACATGGCATAATCAAAATTGATAAGGTTCCAGTGGCCTTGGGGCTGTTTTAGGATACCTAGCAATTATATCTTCAATTTTTTCTAAATCTCTATCCTCTTCACAACCAAAGGTAATATCCATCCTCTTTAGATAAGTTGGATCTTCCCATCGATTAGGCTGCCAAGCCCAACATTCAACTAAAGCAAGTCCATCCTGAGTTTTGTACATTTCTCTTCTCTTCAAATGATTTTCCATTAAAGAGTTTAATGGCTCATTAGTTAATACTTCCAATTTTATATCTGTATAAATTCTTGAAAGCCTATGAAGTTCCTCTCTTGTTCTAGCTATATCCTCAATACTTATGGTTCCCATTAAAAACCTTATAAACTTTCATTTATAAAAATTGTTGTTCCTAAACCCTTATAAATCTTCAAAATCTCTGATTTTGAATGAGTTAAAAATCTCAAAAGATTTTTAAATGCATACTTCCCATTAATATCATTACTATGGCAAAATTCAAAGATAAATCAAAGAGAAATGCCCCAAGGCAAGATCAAAATATAGGTCCAATCAGAGTTAGAACTCCAAGAGAAGGAGAAGTTATTGGGATGATTGAACAAAGAGTTGGAGCAAATAGGATGATTGTGAAATGTTTTGACGATAAAGAAAGAAATTGCAGAATTCCTGGAAGTTTAAGAAGGAGACTTTGGATACGTCCAGGAGATACAGTTATTGTTAAACCATGGGAATTTGATGGAGACACGCGAGGAGATGTTTTATTTAAATATACTCCAGCTGCAATTGATTGGCTAAAAAGAAAGGGTTTTATTAAAGAAGTTGCGAGTGAGTTTTAACTCTAATCAAAAATGCAAGAAATATATATAGAAAACCTCAAAGAAGTTCTAAGAAACAAAGTCATAATTCAAAAAGAGCTTGGAATTAAATTATCAAACAAAGGTCATAATGTCTTCGTCAATGGAAAAGCAGCTTCTGAGTTTCTAGCCATTGAAGTATTAGAAGCTGTAAACCTAGGATTCTCAGTAGATGCCGCCTTACAATTAAAACAAGACAACGTAATTTTACAAACAGTTAATATAAAAGACATTACGAAGAGGCATGATTTAGAAAGAGTCAGAGCCAGAATAATAGGAACTCAGGGAAGAACTTTAAAAACTCTTGATAACCTTACTAAATGTGATTTATCTTTACATGATAATCAAATAGGAATTATAGGGAATACTGAAGAAATAGAATTTGCAATTCAAGCAATTACTTCTTTAGTTCAGGGAAGTAAACAAGGAAATGTTTATGGAAGATTAGAAAGAGAAAAAAAGAAGAAAAGATTAGAAGATAATGATATAAATCCAGAAATAGATAAGGAATAGATTTAAATATCAATTTTTTCTAAAAATAATATCAATAGGTCTCGGTAACTCAGTTGGTAGAGTGTCTGGCTGTTAACCAGAAAGTCGGAGGTTCGAGTCCTCCCCGAGACGTTTTTATTCCACAAAACCTTTTTATATTCTATTTATCTTTTTATAATATGGAATTACAAAAAGCATTAGAAAAAAGAGCATCTGTAAAAAAATATATTTCAAAGAAACCTCCACTTGATAAAGTCATGGAAGGAATTTTAGCAGCAAATACGGCCCCTACTCCTGGAAACCTGCAAATATTAAAATATGTTATAATTGAAAATCCAGAATCAATTTCCAAAATAGCAGATGCCTGCCAGCAATCATTCATAAAACAAGTTCCCTATGTTGTTATAATCTGCTCAGAAACAAGACAAATGAAAAGATTATACGATAAGCGAGCTGAAAAATATCTTAAACAATATGTAGGAGCAGCAGCTCAAAACTTTTTGCTTAAAATGACAGAATTAGGCTTAGCAAGTTGCTGGGTTGGAGCTTTCGTAGAATCTACCATTAGACAACTTATAGATCTCCCAGAAGATGTAAACATCGAACTTCTTATAACAGTCGGCTATCCTTTAGGAAAACCAGCAAAACAAAAATACAAACATACTCTAATAAACAAAGTTTTTTCAGAAGGTTGGAACACGAAATATAAACCTTTTATTAGGGTTAGAAGGGGAGATGTTTAGAACTTAGTTTTATTTCTTAATCAAATAATAAAAAAACAAAACCCACTCCCTCATTTCTGAGAGAGCAGGCAAAAAATAGACACGAATTTAAATTCCCTCTAATTGCTTACAAAGTCAATTCCAAGTTCATCTAATTCTTGATTGACAGGTTGAGCCCCATATTCATGGATTTTTTGTTTTCCAAGTATATAGGGGCTTGAAACTCCAGTCATAATAGTAATAACTCTAACACGACCTTCAAAATCTTTATTGATTCTAGCTCCAATAATAACCTGAGCTTCTACAGCTATGTTTTCTGTAACTAGTTTTCCAATTTGGCTAAATTCTTCTAGTTTCATATCAGGACCACAAGTAATATGGATCAAAGCTCCACTAGCACCTCTGTAATCCACGTCTAACAACGGATGTGTCAGAGCCTGCTTAACGGCTTCATTAACCCTATCACTTGAATCAGATTCACCAATCCCAATAACAGCAACCTCACCCTTTTTCATAATAGAACTTACGTCTGCGTAGTCCAAATTAATTAAACTTGGTAAAGTAATTGTCTCAACAATTCCTTTTATCATTGTACTAATTAATTCATTTGCAACTGCAAAAGCCTGCTGTATGGGTAACTGTCCTGCAACATCAACTAATCTATTATTATCAATAACAATAGCTGTATCAACATGATCTCTCAATTCTTGCAAGCCGAACTCAGCTTTATCAATCCTTGCTTTCTCACATTCAAAAGGCATTGTAACAACTCCAATAACAACTGCACCAGTCTCCTTAGCAAGTTGAGCTATTACTGGCATTGCACCAGTAGCTGTTCCTCCGCCTTCTCCGCCAATAATGAAAATCATATCTGAACCAGCAACCGCTTTCTTAATTTCAGAAATTGATTCTTTGGCAGCTTCCCTTCCAACTTCTGCTTTACCTCCAGCTCCCAAGCCTCTTGTTAATTCTTTTCCTATAAGAATTTTTTCGTCAGCTTTTGTTATACTAAGATGTAAAGCATCTGTATTAGCAGTGTAAATAGTAGCTCCTGAAATACCCTTATTGAACAACCAAGTTACTGCATTACCACCAGCTCCACCAACACCAAAAACTTTAATGTTAGCCTTGCCAGCTTTTAAATTATCAAAGTTAATACTGTGAGAATCAATATTGTCTATTGCTTCTTGTGTAAAATCAAGCACCATTTATTTTATATCCTCCTTTCAAACATTTCTCTTCATCAGGTTTATCCTGATGAACTTATTTTATTCTAGGCAACAAAACATTTAAATAATGTTGTTGCCTCATTTAATAGTATTACAAATACAAGAACAAAAAAGATCACCTCTTTTACACACCAATTTGAATCACCCCAATGATTTAAATTGATTATTATAAGAATAATAGTTCTATATCATTTATAAGGTTTTGTATATTCCAAGTAATCTTTATAAAATCCTAGTACCTTACTTAAACATGTTAGAAAAAATTATAGGTGCATTTAAAAAAGCAAAGGATTTTTATCAAAATACAATTGATAGGATATTGGGAGATAATTATTATTACAACAGGGAAGGGGAAGGTTTTGATCTTTACGCAAGAGAAGTTCAAAAGGATATAAGAGATTTAAGATATTTCATGAGTCTTTCAGAATTTGAAAGGAATCAAGATCCTATTTCCTCATTTCTAATTGAAAAATATAGAAGTAATTATTGCCCATCAGCAGCTTATAAATTTTTTTCTGATGAAAATAAATTAGAATATTGTTATCTTAGAGTTGAAGTTGATGAACTTCTTGAAAAATCAGGAAGTGATTTTCCTAATTTCTTATCAGAGCAATAATAATTTCAAACTAACTCTTTTAACCTATCAATCTTCCTCCAACATCTTTCCAAATTGTTATTAGCTTTCCTGACAACAACTTTCAAAAAATCATCATCAACCAACACTCTTCCATCTTCAATAACAGGAAAGGCAATAACCTCTGTCGACATCAACTCAACCAAAAACTTTTTATCTAAACTATAAATTCCAGATTTCTTCCAGCCATTATTGCGAGCAGAACTAAACAACTCCCATTGTTTCTCTTTATTCTTACAACTAACAACAACAAAACAAGGCTCTTGTTTAAAATAAACCATTCCCTCATCAATTTTCTCAGCAGCCTTAACAACAGCTTCTTTCAATTCATCAAAATCAATAAGCTCATGAGAACGAAACAAAAACAAACCATGTTTTTTCTCTTCATCATCAATCAATAAAACAACCCTACCACTGCAAGAACTTGTTGTAAAATAATCTCCAGAAGAATTTAACTTATCAACTAACTCAACAATCTTAGAATCCACATAACCTTTATCACTTTTATCTTCCTTCCCAAGAAATACTTTCTTGGAATTATCGAAGTTAAATACCATGACTACTCAGAGCTCTTAATAAACTCAGTATAACGACATCTTCCACAATAAATTCTGTTACTTGCTTTCATTACGAAAACTCCAGGCCCACATCTTGGACATGTTTTTTCTCTAACTATCTTACCATCTTCAATTTTATACTTAGTATATTTCTTTGAAGTCGGTTTATTTTTATGTGGTTTTTTTCCTTCTGCCATTTTTTTCTAAACTCCAACCCCTTGAACTTTTAAATATAAATTGGAGATAATAACCAACCCAACAATTAAAACAACCACCCAAAAAAGTTTCCAGAAAAACTTTTTCCTATGATGCATCCAAGATTCAACATCTTGAATTTCTTTCTTCAAACTCATTTTCTTACTTTTTCTTATTTTTTTCTTAACCATTATTCCTTCGCCTCTTCTTTCATCTCTCTTTCTTCTTTAATAGCTTTATTCTCATCATCTGGCTTATCTTCTGTAGGAGCTTCCTCTGGTTTTTTCTCTGGTTCCTCAATTGGCTCTTCTTTCATTTCTTCGGTCTTAGTATCTTCTGCAGGTTCAATAGGTTTTTCTTCTTCAACTAGTTGTTCCTCACTAGCTTCTTCAGCAGGCTTATCCTCTTCCTCAACTTTTTCTCCCCCCTCTCCCTGAACTTCTTCTTCCTTAACTCCCTCCTTCCTAGCCTTACTAGTTACCTCCAACTTCTTCACATTATCTAGATCTTCTTTAGAATCATAAACATTTGCATTTATCTTAAACTTCTTCTTGCCAAAACCTCCATAAATATTATAAACATCAACTAAGTTTTCTTCCTTACTTAAATCCTCAGAAATTTTCTTTCTAATTTCATCAAAGCTAGGATTTTTATTAGATTCTAACTCTAAAACCAATTCTTGTCTTTTAAACAATTCATTCCTAGTATCTTGTTTGACTTCCATATTAAAAATAGGATTAAACTCTAATGGCATAAATTCCTTTTTTACTTACTTTCAATTGTTTTCCCACTTCAGATTTTTCTGGATCAACTATCTCCACTTTTCCTTTAAATGTATCTGAAGTATCTTTCTTATTACAACTAGGACAAATACTCTCATCGTATATCAATTTACAATTTTTACAAGCTTTTTCTTTTGCCATTTTATATTATTCTCCGAATACCTCTCTTTTAAGTAATCCAGCAAATTTATTTTGATGGTAAAGGAAAATAATACTTTCCCCATTAGCAGAAGAATCTATTTGACCCTCACCATTATTATTAGGGATAGCTACTTCATAAGCACTCAAAAATTCTCTATTCAATCCAAGGGAATCTCCCATGCATCTAAGAAGATTATAATCTTTTATTTTTGCCATTTTATTTTTTCTCCTCCTTAGGCTTCTCTTCTTTAGCTTTATCTTCCTTTTTCTCTACTTTCTTTTCCACTTTTGCTGGTTTCTTCTTCGGCTCCTCTTCAACCTCTTCTTTCCCATCTTTCCTAATAGCAGCTTTAGATTTTTTCTTTTCTTCTGCAATCCATTCTAATTTTCCAAGACCAGGCTGTCTCATTGTCAATCCAATCTTTGGATTATCTCCTTTATATGATAAGGCAATTATTTTAGCTAAACAAGGATCTTTCTTTTTCAAAACTTTTTTAGAATCTTTACCTAACAAAGTATTTGTTGTCGAGAAAGTAACATAATCATCCATTGTCTGACTTATGTGAATTATTCCTTTCATAACCCCCAAGTTTATAAAAGCACCAAAATTTGTTATCTCCTCAGTTATTCCATAGACCAGCTCCTGAAGTTCTGGCTTCCAAACTATTAATTTAAATTTAGAATTATAGTAAGCTGCACCATCTCCAGGGATTATTATTCCTCTTCCAACTTCTAACACACTTATTATACCAATAACTTCTCCAATTTCTTTGTCGTGATAATCAGCATAAATCTCTTGAAGTTGTTTTGCAACAGCATCGCTAGTCTTTAGTCCAAATAACTTCGGCTCTACCCTTACATAGTCTTCAACATCAACAATATAGAACATGTTAAAATTACTAAAAAAAGTTTGTTTATAAAGGTTACTGAATCAGGGCTGCAAAGGAATTACTTGATCTGCAAAAAATTTAACCTCTTCTCTATCTAAATAAGGAACAGTAACAGATTCCATGAGAATATTTGTAATATTTTCCAAAGCACCAACTTGTCTAATAAAACCATCTTGAGTTTCAGGAAATTCAAAAGGAATTGTACCATAAGTTCCCATTGCTATAACCCTACCCTGACCTTCATTTATCTCCCTAATACAAAAAACACGTTCCTTGCCCCTATTAAATACATATCCTTGATAATCATTTGTTTCAAAGTTCTGAGGAACAAATTTATATTTAGTTTCTTCAATATCTTTCTCAAATTTTTTAGATGTTTTGGAAAATAAATCTTCATCTAAAGTATCTAAACCAATAACAATAGAGTATTTATTCTCCCATCTTCTAAATAAAGCTATAGCACTATCAAAAGGATAAACTAATAAAGCAGGATCATAACCATGGGAAAGAATTCCTTTTGTTTCACCATCTGATTCATCAATCTCTTCATGTTCAAAATGATTTTTATCATAAAATTCTCCCAAAATATAATAAGCCGTATCTAATGAATCTAATTCTATTTTCATTTTATAAGGATAATAATACCTAAATGACTTATAAAGCTTGCTACCTAGTCAACATTAACTTCTTCCCTCTACTAATCAATATCACGCGAGGCAATTTAAACCTCATCTCTCTATCTAAAGTACAGACAATATTCTTCTTATCCTCAGAAGCCAACTTCACGATAGCATCATCAACGCTTTTTCCAACTGGATTTACTTTTTTAATTTTATTTTTCTCTAATATTTGCAAGGCAAGATTGCAAGCCTCTTTATCCTTGCCTTTTTTAGTCTTTTCCTTTAATCTTTCCAACTCCTCAATAACTTGAACAGGCACAACTAATTCATGACTCTCATTAATAAGATTCCCAATTTCCTCTACATAATCCAATTTCTCTTTCGCACAATAGATAAGGAAGTTTGTGTCTAATATTATTTTCATTACCATTTATAAAAACAAAACAATAATATATAAAAAGGTATTTGTTATATTTTAAAAATGGAATCACAGATAATTAGCATTGATCAAACAAGACCTTTGTTTATAATGGAGACAGGTATTTACAGTGGTAGATTTCAAGTTATAACCTCCGTAGAGACAAGAATAGCACTGGGTGGTGAACCTTTAAGTTATTTTAGTTATGATGAAGAAAATGATTTAGAACTTGGAGTAAACATACGAGAGATTCCTAATAGAGATTTATCCTTATTAGTAAGATCTGCAATAGGTCAGCCTCCAATGCAGGCCATAGTAGCAGAATTAAAAAAATATGCATTTAATGGAGACCATGATTTTGTTTCCTTACAAGAAATATATGGAAATAATCTTGGAACATCTTTACCTCCAGAAGGAGGAATTAATATTTATGAAATCAATCCAAGGTATTTCAGTAGAATTGCTGATAATTAATTTAATCTTCCAAACATTTATATAACTCTCCCTCTTCGTAATAAAAAGATGGAAGAAAGAACCCATATTCTTAACATTCTGATAAAAGTCAGAGAAGCTTTGAACAAAAAAGATTATATTAAAATTAAAGGCTTAAGTAACAAAGTCATACATCATGCATCCATTCATCAAGATCCTGACGTCATCTCCATAGCTGTAATAATTTATTCTTTAAGTAAATTAATTGAAAGAGAAAGTTACAAAACAGAAAAAAACTGGCCTAAGTTTTATAATGATTTTCGTAAAAATATAAATGATATGATAGCAGCTTTAAAAAATAAAGACCAAGATAGATTTCATGATGAGATTATACAAAATAGAAAACTGCTTCAAGGACTTTCAGGAAGATTAAAAGTATTCATAAATGATGTCTTCAGAGGAGCAAAAATCAATAAAGCTTCTAGAATTTATGAACATGGAATATCAATGGAGCAAACAGCTAAAATCCTTGGCATTAGTTTATGGGAACTTGCAGAATATTCTGGAAGAACAAGGATTGGTGATGTTAATTTAGGAATCACAATGCCTTTAAGAGATAGAATTAAACTTGCTCAGGAGATTTTTAATAACAAAAAATGAAAGCCTTAATATTCGATTCAGGACCCCTAATTAATTTTTCAATGAATGGATCTCTCCATATACTTGAACGTTTGCATGAAGAATTTAAAGGAGATTTTCTAATAACAAAAGAAGTAAAAAAAGAAGTAATAGACCACCCTAAAACTATTCCAAGATTCAAGTTAGGGGCTTTAAAATTAGAGATTTTATTTAAAAAAGGAGTAATAAAACACGCTGGTTTAACAGAACAAGAAGTCAATGAACTGAGAGAAATCAGGGAAAAATTCATGCAGACTGCCAATAATTTATTTAAAACCAAGAAACGCATGGTTCATCTAATTGACAAAGGAGAATGTGCCGCATTAGCCCTTTCTACCATATTACAAAGAAAAACAAAAATCGATGCCCCCTTAGTTGTTGACGAAAGAACAACAAGAATGTTGTGTGAAAAACCAGAGAATTTAAGAAAACTTATGGAAAAGAAATTGCATACTTCTATTGTGGCCAATACAAAAAATTATGAAGTTTTCAAAGGTTTTAAAATAATAAGATCAACAGAGCTGGCCTTTATTGCTTATAAAAAAGGACTTTTAGATTTAAAAGAACCAGAAGCTTTAGAAGCAATGCTATATGGTTTAAAATTTAAAGGATGTTCTATTAGTGAAGCAGAAGTTAGAGAGATGAGTGGGATGGGATGAAGAAATTAAAATTAGAAAGCCTTTAAAAACACTAATTCTTTAGATTTTCCAACGGGAGTATAGTTCAATGCTAGAATGCGAGCCTCCAGAGCTTGAGATGTCGGTTAGATTCCGGCTATTCCCATTTTATTCTCACCTAACCAAACTCCAAACAAAAACAAAAAACCCAAGAACAAAATTATAAATTCCAAATAAATAAAACTTATCGCTTTTTATAATTCTAATCAACAATTTAATAGTAATCAAACTAGTTAACAAAGTTATTGTAAAACTTGTAAGCAAAACATAGAAAGGCAGATTTAATTGGGTAATCTCTCCTGCCTCGACCAACATCGCCCCAATAATAATTGGAACGGCAAGGAGAAAAGAGAATTTTATAGCCTCTTCTTTTTTCAATCCCAAAATCAATCCACTGCCCATTGTCATACCACTTCTTGAAATTCCGGGCAATAAAGAAAGAGTTTGCGAGATTCCTATTATAAGTGAGTCTATTTTATTTGGCTTTAATTTTATTTCTTTAGCATATTTTGTGGAATATATTAAAAATCCAAATATCATAAAAAATAACCCCATAAAGAAAAAATTTCCAAAAGCATATCTTATATGCTCCCTATAAAAAAATCCAACTATTGCTGCAGGAATTAGAGCTATCAGAAGTTTCATTATATACCTCAAGTTTTTTTTATTCAGTATGGTTAATTCAGCAATATCTCTCCCAAATAATATAACAACTGCAAGGACACTTGCAAAGTGTAAATAAACATCAAATCCTAAACTCTGAAAACCAAAAAACTCCTGGGCCAAAGCTAAATGGCCTGAACTACTAATTGGAAACCACTCAGTTATTCCTTGGATTAAACTCAATATTATTGCTTGGATGAATGAAACCATGATTTTACCAAAACCCCGATATTTATAACTTTAACTGCATTCCCAAATCTTTATAACTTTAACTTTTCAAAGTTGAATGGGATAAAGATTGCCTTTGCAAATCTTTATAAATTATACTTTCTTAATAAACCCAGATGAAAAAGAGTGAAATTTATAAGGATTACACGAAGATGGTCGTAAAAAAATCTAAAAAGTTCTAAAAGACCATGAATTTATTAGTTAGAACTTTAAAAAATATAACAAAAAAATAAAAAAAAGAGGAAAAATGCCCCCAAAAAATCTAAATAACAAAAAATTTTCAAGATCAGAAATAGATCAAGCTCTTTTAGATAACTTCATAAATCTTCAAAAAGTCTTAACAAACTTATCAATAAGATTTGATGAACTATCAAATAATATGTCAAAACTTTTACAGTTGTTTGAAATTTCAGCACAAAGTTTTGCAGACAAACCTGTTAAAGTACCAGGAGTAGACGAAGAATTTCTCAAAAAATTAGACTCCTTACTTGAACAAAATAAAACCATTTCTAAAGGAATCATGATGATGGAAGAAAGAGTAAGGGGCAGAGCTAACCATCATACTCCAACCATGCAACCTAGACCTAGAGGACTTCCAAGACCTCCAAGATAATGGGATTAAAACAAGTTAAGCCTATTGATAGAATTTTTTTTCTTCAAGAATTTGTCTCGCAATTAGTTATGAATTCAGCAAGAGATGCAAGATTAAAACAAGTAATAGAAGCAGAAAAAATTAAAAGGAAATATGTTGAACCAGAACTTGGAGAACCTAACCTGCCTTCAGAAATTTTTGAACCTGAACCAACTAAGTTTCAAAAATCAACAATGCCTGAGCCTATTGTTAAACCAAGCATCAGAGAAATAAAACTTCCCAGAAAGATTACACATCCTACAATCCAACCTAAACCAATAAGGTCACTTCCTAGTCAGACTCAACAACCAATCCAACCAATCCCTTCAACTCAATCAACAACTCCTGGAACAGAAATAGAAACGAGTCTAAAAAAAATAGAATCTTTAATCAAAGACCCTTCCGTTCAAATGATTGAATGTCCAGGACCTGGAAAAAATATATTGGTTAAAGTTCGTAATAGAATTAATACCACAAAAATAACTATGGGAGAAGACGAGATAAAAAGCATAATTAATTATTTTTCAAAAACTGCTAAAATACCAATCTCTGGAGGAATTTTAAAAGCAGCTTTAAATAATTTATTAATTTCAGCAGTTGTTTCTGAATATGTTGGATCAAGATTTATAATAAATAGAAAAAGTCCTTACGAGTTAATTGAAGGTGTGTGACTAAAAAAAGGAGGGAGAAGAAACTTCTCCCAATCCTCTTTTTGTAAAATTACTAAAAGATTTCTTTTTTAAATGATTTAGGCGATTGAATATTTATTTAAAGAAAAGAATATCAAAAAATCCATTTTTTAAACTCATTTTTACAATCCCTAACTTTTAAATCCTCATTTCCCTTTCCCCATATTAGAAAGTATATTTAAACTGAAAATTATTATAATTAATATAAAAATGCAGAACCGTATAACAAAATCAAAGTTAGAAAAATATTATAAAATTTCTAGCGAGGCTCTAGAAATTGCAAAGAAATCAATTGCAAAAGGAAAAAATAAAGAATCTAAAGAAATTTTTTTGATGGTAAGTTGCTATCTTTCAGATGCTAAACATTTCCAAGAAAAGAAGGATTTTGTAAATTCTTTTGCTTGTCTAAATTATGCTCATGGTTGGCTAGATTCAGGAGCACGATTAAAAATATTCATTGTGAAAGACGATGGTCTGTTCACCATTTAAAGGAGGGTCGCATCTAGGGAACCTTGGTTCCCTGGATTAAAGACACCAAATTATTCACAATTTAAAGGAGAATATTTAAATACAAATTTATCCTTATTATGATAGTAAGCATAATAAATTGCTTTCTGAGGTGATAAATGAAAAAGGTGATTGTAATAAGTTTAGGTGGAAGTTTAATTGTTCCTGAAAAAATTGATCAAGTTTTCTTAGAAGAATTCAAAAGAACTTTAATTAAAAATACAAAAAAATATAAATTTGTAGTCGTTTGTGGAGGGGGAAATACTGCCAGGATTTATATAAAAGGTTTAGAAGGAGATAAGATTTCTAAAAAAGAATATTTACAAAGCCTTCTTGGAGTTTCTACAACAAGATTAAATGCAAGATTTATGACTTATTTCTTTGGAAAAGATGCAAATAAAGGAATCCCTCATGAAATGAACCAGGTTGAAAACTCTTTAAGAAAAAATAAAATTGTTTTTTGTGGAGCATTAAGATACGCTAAAAACCAAACCTCTGACGCAACAGCAGCAAAACTTGCTCATCATTTTAATTCTGATTTTATTAATCTAACAAATGTCTCCGGCTTGCACGATAAAAATCCCAATGAATTTAAAAATGCCAAGTTCATATCAGAAATTTCTTATAAAGAATTTTTAAAAATGGTCAAAAAGATTGACTTCAAACCAGGACAGCATTTTGTATTGGACCAAACAGCTGCAAAAATAATTAACAAATATAAAATTAAAACTTTTATTCTCGGTCCTAATTTAAAAAATCTTAACAATTTATTTAATGGAAAGCATTTTGTGGGAAGTATTATTAGTTAACCAACAGCCCCAGGAATTCCTATAAAAACCTTGGCTCCAGTATTTATTAAAATAGCTAAAACCACCAAAATAAAACTATGTTTTAATCCAGGTTTAACCTTTCCTTCTGACAGCTTGCCTACAATTAGTCCTGTAAAGAACCCCTGAATAATCAAAAACCAAAAAAAAGGTCTTGCCAATTCTTCTGGAGTAGCTCTCTGGCCTCCTGCAAATCCTCCACCCAGTTGACTAACAATATCTCCTCCCCCCCCTCCAGCAGCATCTCCAAAAGTCCCACCCAATCCGGTAGCAATTGGAAGAATCTTAAATTCCATCACAATAATTATAATAATGAAAATCATAAAAATAATATATCCTTGAACAACAAGAGCATACATCGAAGACCTTCTTTCTTTTTTCAACTTTTGAATTTGTGAAACAGACTTAACAACAGATTCTAAGACATCTTCTATCTGCCCCCCAGCTTTCTCAGATTCGCTAATTATAGTTATTGCTCTTGATATAGTATCACTTCCAATATCTCTAGCAAAAGTTTCAAATGCAACCTGCAAAGGTATTCCCAAGGAGATTTGATTAGCTAATTTCTGAATGTAAGGGTTTAATGAACGGTAATCTTTCGTCCTAATATTTAAAATAGCCCTGCTAATTGGGGTTCCTGCTTTAACATTCTCAACCAAATTAGAGGCAAATTCCAAAAACATATCTTCCTTTTCCCTCATTTTATTAGTTTCAAATATCAAAAAAAGAAAAAAAGGAAAACCTGCTATAATGAAAGCAATCCCTAAAACAAAATAAAAGAGAGGTTTATCAAAAATTCCTTTAAACATAAAAATTGAATTCAATAGAACTGTTATCAATGCAATTATTAACCCAATTATTTGAACCTTATTTATTTCAAATCCCAACACTTTAAAAGGCTTCATTTTTGTCTTCTATTCTTCAAAAATGAAGAATCTAAAATTTTTAATTTTTGAGGTTTTTTCATTTTACATCGCTGGTTGTTTCACTCTTAAAAATAAAAGGAAAAAAATATTTAATAAAATTAAAACTAAAATTAATAAAGTGCTCAACGCATTTGTAGATAAACCAAAAATATTTCCTAACATTCCCGTACTCCCGATTATGACAAAAATCATCAAGAAAATCATTGGGGCAGCAATAGCAATACTAATATAAATATCCATAAAAGTTTCAGAGACTTTATTGTATCTTTCCCTCTCCAACTTATAATCAAACAACATATTTTCAGCACGTTCACTTAAAAACTGCCTTAAATCCCCCCCAGAAGTTATTGTAACAGCAAAACCATTAAACAATTCCCTTAATTTTGAAGAAGATGATCTTATTGCTACTTTTTGCAAAGCACTAACAATATCCTCTCCATGAAAATTAATAAGATTCATTAATTTCCTAAACTCTATGTTTGTATATTTATACTCTTCCCCCTTCAAAATAATCTTAAAAATATTTGTAGGTTCAACACCAGAACTTGCTATAGCAGACATATGTATTGTAACAAATGGCAATTCTTGATTTATCTTTCCTCCCAAGTTTCTTGCCTCTGTTGAAGGATAAAAATAAACTAATGCTCCAGAAACAATTGGAATAGCAAATAAAATCCAAGAGATTTTAAAAAACCTAATAAAAATAGATCCTTCAACCAACCCAATAAAGGGAAACGTAGGAACTATACTAAAAAATAGTAAGAATCCAAATAAAAATAAACTTGCTATAAAAGAAATAATTGTTGTAAGTAGAATCATCGAAACATAAGTTCCAAGGACAAATCTCGAATTTATCTTTCTTAAATTCCTATTTAATTTTTTAAAATATCCTTTTGCAATAAGCTGTTTGGAAAAGTTTCTAAAAAATTTATTAGAAATCTTAGCATAAAAATTAGCTTTCCCCAAACCACTTACTGGTTTTTCAATAGTATGTTTTTTCTTAAGCTTTTGTATTGAAAGCCTGCTCCTACTTAAATTCTCCAAAAATTTTGCTCTATCTTCCTCAGTGATAACCAAAGAAACTTGTTCTTTTTCCTCTGGTCTATAATTGATTTTCATCAATTTTTTGTCTATGGTTTTAGTTGGAGCTGAAAGTTTAGAATATAAACTTATTCTCTCCAGCAAATCTGGAGTAGTCTTATTCAATATTTTTAATTGATTAGTCAAAGAAATAATGGTGTCCTCTAAAATAGCTTCTTCTTTTCCCACATAAACTCTTTCGTCCCCATCTAAATTTTTTATTACTTCAAATTGATTTGAAAAAATATGAAGTTCCCTAACTATTTCTTTTATCTGCCTTATATTATCTCTTAATTCAGAACTCATCTTAACATTTCATCAATTTTTTTTTGAGAATTCAATATTTCATCCTTGGATTTCTTAAATTTCTCAGCATTTTTCTCACTATAAGCCTCTTCTAGATTTCCAATTATAATCTCCATATTATCAACTAATTGAGCTACAACTTGTAGTTCTTGCGTATCCAACATTTTAAGTTTACCCTTTTTCATTTCTTGTATTGGTACACTAGAAGTTTGTACATTAGAATTTTCTATCACCTTTCCCTGCATATTAGGTATATTAGACTTGCCTTCTCCTACCTCTTTTAATTCCATATTAGAATTAGATTATGAAAGTTTATTAACCTTGTGTCTCAACAACTCCACTATTAGCCTGAACCTGCTCAGCTCCCTCAACCCCTCCAACTTCAGCACTCTGGCCCTCCTGAACCCCCCCAACACCCCCTCCAATCCCAAAAGCAGCCATTACAGCATGAGGATTTCTGTGATATTGATTAATTATCTTCTGGTTTTGTTCAAAATCAAATATTTTCCTTTTCTGCATTTCATACAAAAGTTTAGATCTTATCTCAAATTCCCTGTTCAACTCTTCAACACTAATCCCTCTTTTCCTTGATATTTTTTCAAAAACCTTGCTATCTTTTTTAAAATAAAATTGATTTTCCTTAGCATCCCATACAAAAGGAGTATTAGTCAATGCAATTCCATCAGGATCTACATTAATAATTTCAACAATCTCCCTTAACTTTCTAGTTTCTTGCTTGCCTATCACAGCATGAGTCATTATAGCAACAGCATCTAAAATATTGACTAAAGTTGGAGAAAGTTCTATTGGAGGAGTTTCCAGTCTTTTGATTAAAGTATCAACCGAATCTGCATGAATAGTTCCTATTGAGGCATGACCTGAAGCCATCCCTTGAAACAAAACAGAGGCTTCTTTACCTCTTACCTCTCCAACAATAACATAATCAGGATTCTGTCTGAAAGAATTTTTTAATAAACTAAATAAGTCAACTTCTCCAATCTTCTCAGAACCAATAGACATTCTAGCAACGCTTGGCAACCAGTTTTCTCTTGCAAGGTTTAACTCTCTAGTATCTTCAATACTTACAACTCTGGCTTCTGGAGGTATAAAAAACGCAATAGCATTCAATAATGTAGTTTTTCCCGAAGCAGTTCCTCCAGCAATCAATACATTTGACTTATGCTCCAATAAAATCCAAAAATAAGCAAGCATTTCAGGACTCAAACTTCCCATATTCAATAATTGCACGGGAGTCCAAGGAATCTTTGTAAATTTTCTTATTGTAAAAGTTGGTCCTCTACTTGTAATATCTTTTGTATAAGTTGCATTAACTCTACTTCCATCTGGCAAACTTCCATCCAACAAAGGATTCGCATAACTAACATATTTCCCACATCTCTGAGCAAGCTTCTCGACAAAACTAGACAGCTTATCAATAGAATCATAAATAATATTTGTCTTCATGTTCCTATAAGTTCTATGAACAACATAAAGCGGAGTATTAACCCCATTACATTCTATGTCTTCAATAAAATAATCTTTTATTATGGGTTCAATTTTATTTAAGCCGACAAAATCTCTAAACAAATAATAAAATATCTTTCTGTAGCTTTCCTCACTTAATTTCAATCCTAATTCCTCAATCAACAATCTAGAATTTTTATCAATATATTCTATCATAGCTTCTGAAGTCTTTTCAACTACAACATTTACATCAATCAACTCTTCAAGACTTTGCTCTATATTTCCCAATAATGATTTTTCATTTTCATCTAGTTGGGGATCCTCAACCTCATAAAGCAATTCTTCTTCCTCCTTACTCCAATGAATATGCACACTAACATATGGACTTATCAGTGCATATCTAACATTTATCTTTGTTCTATCCTCTATTTTTGGAAGAGGGGGGATTGTTGGATTTAAATTAATTCTAATTGGTTGAACCATTTTCTTCTCTTTTTTTATCTATTTGTATGTAAAACTAAGAATGAAGAGGAGTATTTAAAAGTTGTTTTAATTTATCTCAAAATCAATTTGAGTCTTGTCATCTATGCCATCAGCCCCAAGATTCTTTATTTGGATATTATAAAAGGAACCTCCTCCCTGTAAAGTTTTTGTCTCCAGGGGATTTCCATTATAAGTTATATCAATAGTACTACTATAATCCAACTCTAGGATAACATTAAAATTTCTACCATACTTTTCTGTCTTAAAAGTTAAACCGGCTTCTTCTATTTCCTTCCCTTCCTCACTAAACTCCAACTTAGTATTCTCCAGAGTATAGGTTATCTTATCTTCTTCAGAATTTATATCTAATTTACCTCTTGTTATTTTAAACTGAACAATCTTAACAGTCCCTCCTGTCTGCTCAGCATTTTTTATTTCCTTATCAAGTTCATATAAAGCTGTTATAGTTTGCTTAATGATAGCACGTTCTTTCATTTTCTGAATTTGAGGGGTTGCAACAGATAACACAATTGCTATTATCGTCAAACCTATAAGTGTGTAAATAGCCGTCTCAATCCAAACTTGCCCTAAACTATTTTTCTTCAAAAACCTCTTCTCCATTTTACCTACAATCATCTAAAATATCTAAACTGTCGGAAGCTTCACAAGTCTTACCCCCTTTTAATATAGGATATATCTTAATAAAATCTGGATTATTTCCCTCTATATTAGCTCCCCCTATGGCATAAGTCCTTTCTTCATTTTTTCCAGGAAGTCTAAGAGGAGCCGTGTCAGCTTCACCAAGCATCCTAACTCCATCCTCATTTATGTTCCCCTCTTTAATCTCAATAGACTTACTACTGCCTTCTTTTTCTAACACAATAGTAAATCCCTCTAAACTTTCATTTATATCTCCAATATGAACCTGCAATCTTATTTCATTATCACTAGCAACATCATTATCTTTATCATCAAAACAAGTATATGAGGGATTATCCTTAAAACTTACCTGTCCAACTACATCAAAACAACCAGTATCTGCAAGCTGGTTTTTAACAAAGGGGATAACAAAGGTCATGACAATAATTGCAATACTAATAACTATCAAAATTAAAAGAACTGTCCCTATTATTGCTCCTTGAGCCTTATTCGATTTTTTATATTTTATTTTACTTATCTTCATCTAAATCACCAATCCATTTACTTCTGGACATGCAAATTCTTTTGTAACTCCAGACTTTTTAGATGTTCCCAACAATATAGGAATAATTTTAATTAATTTATAAGAGGAATAACCTGTTACTCTTGTATCTTCAACAATAGTACTAAATCCAGGATTAACACTTTCAGATATTTTAACAACTTTTGAACTCCCGCTATCTTTTTCTACAAGCTTTAAACTAAACGCATGAATAGGAATATTACCCGTATTCTCAAAACCAAAAGTCTCACCAGCATCTGCATTTATTATTGATTTCATTTTTCCAACAACCTCTAAACAATATTGCCCAATTTCTTTATCATTACCAGCAATCTCTTTTGTAATAGCTTCTTTAATAAATCCTCTTGACCACAATAAGATTATAATTGCTAATATAATTACAATCATAATTAATAAAACAGTAGATATAAGTGGACTAACCCCTTTTTTATTTTTCAATTTCTGTGAAATTGAAAGATTAAAAAATCTTCGATTTTTTATATTTTTTCTAATTATCATTCCTCTTTTAACTTTCATATTAACATTAAAATTTTTCTATATTTATATCTTGCTATTATTGGGAAGGTCTTCCCCCATCAAAAATACTTTCAACTTCTCCCTGACTCAGAACTCTATTCCAAATTTTCATCTCATCAACATTACCATCAAGATTTCTAGAACCTAAAAATAGAGGTTTACTTTCATCATTTAATTCTCCATTTACATCAAGAGTATCAGGACAGAGTATTTTATCAACATAAATTTTTTTAACTCCAGGATTTTCAGCAGTCACAATTATATGTTTCCAGCCATCAAAGAAATTATTAATACCACATCTTAACCACCCCCCTCCTCCTCCTCCTTTTGTCCAAAACCCTATACCATTAGAATCTCCTTTTACGGCAAAACCTTTCCTTCGACTTTTTTTATTCATAAAAGTTCCTGCTTCTAATGAGTTAATATTTATCCAAAAACTTATTGAAATACTTTCATCAGACAGATCCATCGTATTTGGAGCTCTTATAGAGTCCCCTCCTGAACCTGCCGAATCTCTTTTCTCTAATTTAACTCCTCCATCTTCATATCCAACAATGGTGCCTGGCACCTCAGTAAAATGAGCTCCTGCAGAATCATGTAGATTATCATCCAATGGCCAATAATGAATATAATCATCTATAACTGGAGCAGCAGCAGCAGGAACACTACAATCAACATCTTGTTTAATAACAGCATCCTCACAAACAATCTTCTCAAGAGATTCTTTATCAATAACAAAAGGTTGAATTCTCATATTTTTTATAGAATTAATATCAAACTCTTCTGTAGTTCCATCACTTTTCATTTTCCTATTACTAAACACAACAGTTTTTTCTGCTTCTGGAACCTTCCCCGGAACCAAAGGAGTTTCAAAAACAAAAAATCCATCTTCATCCAATCTCTCCTCAATAAGAGGGATTAAACGATCTATCGGCACCCTGCCCTCTGTATCTCCAACAGTTAAAATAAAGCCTTTCACACTAAATCTACCATTATTCTTAAGATCTAAAGTAAAACTACTATCCTCGCAAGAATAATCATTAACCATAATAGAAGTTCCTTCTTCACAACTTGCAACCGGCTCAACATTTGCAATTATCTTTAACCATGTGAAAACAGCTATTGACATAGCAACAACTATTGCAATCAAGATTACATAAGATATCATCAAACTCACTGCTTTTTTATTCATTCTCTTTTTATTCTTCATTTTAATTAACCCTCACTATCACCACTAGTTCCTCCCGAACCACTATCATCATCATCATCATTATCATCACCACCTCCACCACCCTTCTTTCCTCCACCCTTCCTATCCTTTTTGGATTTTCTATCTTTTCCTCCAGGCCTATCTTTCTTACTAGGTTTTTCATTCCTCTCAATAAATTTTTCTTTACCTCTTTCTTTAACAATTACAAAATAAAACATTTCATTATCTTTCAAATCAAAAAAATATGTTGTATCTAAAATTTTTACTTTTATAAAATCATCCTCAAAGTCCTTTGCTTTTAGTTTTTTTGTTTTATAATATCCTTGAGAAGTTTCCCATTCACCCCCTCCTATCTTTACACTACCAGTATGTTTATCTTTATAACTAAGGGTATACAAATTGTTTCTATCTCCTCCATAAACAAAAGCTATATTGGCATTATCAGTCTTTTTCAAAAAATACTCAGCAACATCATCCCCTGCAAAAGATTCAGACAACTCAACTAAATCCCTTTCTTCATGAATTCCATATTCAATTATCTTATAACTCTCTCTGTTTAAATCAGAACTTAAATCTTTTATTGTCCTTGGTTCTGGCTTAATAACAGTATATGTTGCAACTCCTGCCATCCCAAATAGAACCATTGTAATTAATATGGCTGCAATAATATAAAATTGACCTCTTTTATTCATATATCCAGGACACCTGCGGTTTCCTAGATGCAACCTTCCCTTAATTTCACTCATATTATCCTCCTTTTTATTAGTAAGTAAATAAGTAATATTTGATATTTAAATTATTGGGTTAAAAAATAAAACACAGACACAAGGGTTTGCTCAGTTAGTATTAAGAAGCAACCTTAATACATCCTCAGTCTTGCGACCCCTCAAGCATCTTAACTAATGTTTAGGGCTGCTTCGATCAAGATCTGACCCAGTTCGCAGTAGCAAGATCAAAAAGGACAAAACGTCAACGTCCGCATTAAGACTTTTTAACACACACATCACGCCCCCCATCAACCTGCCTAAAGCTCACTTGCAAAAAGCGGAGAGCTACCCCGCCAGCTTGTCTGTAATAATTTCAAGAAATAATCATTTTTAAACCTATCGAATGCGAGGGGGAGGATTCGAACCCCCGAAGGCACTAAGCCACAAGATCTTAAGTCTTGCCCGTTTGACCACTCCGGAACCCTCGCATAGATTTTCCAATAATCAATCATTTAAAAATTCTTCTAAAAGAAGAATTTTTAGACCCCAAAAATCAGAGATTTTTATTGTTTAAAAAATCTTTGGTCAATTAATTTAATCATTTCAATCAATACCTTTAAAAAAACCAAAGACCTAGTAATAAAAATGCCAAACGAAATGTATGATGTGGGGATTATAGGGGCAGGAATTGTTGGACTTGCAGGTGCTATTTATGCCAGAAGAATGAATTTAAAAACAATCGTGTTTGGAAATGAAAAAGGAGGAACTTTAGCTAAAACACATGTTGTTGAAAATTATCCTGGATTTATAAGATTAACAGGAACAGAGCTAATGGATAAAATCTTAGAACATGCAAAAACTTACGAACCAACAATAATCATGAAAAATGTAGTCGATATAAAAAAACAAAAAGGCTGCTTTAAAATATCAACTAAGGATGAACAGTTTTCTGCAAAAATCCTTTTATTTGCTTCAGGATCAATATGGAGAGAACTAGGAGTCCCTGGAGAAAAGGAATATCAAAATAAGGGGGTGCATTATTGTGCATCCTGCGACGGCCCAGTATACAAAGGAAAAAAAACAGTAGCTGTTGTTGGAGGAGGAGATTCTGCAGTAAAAGAATCATTACTTTTATCTGAATTTTTTCAAGAAGTTTATATTTTTGCAAGATCCACTTTCAAGCCAGAACCAATAAATATGGAAAGAATGAAAGCAAATAAAAAAATAAAATCTTTTGAAGGTGTTGAAGTAAAAGAAATTAAAGGAGATAAGTTTGCTAATGAAATTGTCTTAACAAAACCTATTAATGGCTCAACAAACTTAAAAGTTGATGCTGTTTTTGTTGATATTGGTCATATACCTTTATCAGACTTAGCTGTTAAATTAGGAGTAAAAGTGAATAAGGACAAAGAAATTATTATAACCAGAGAAGCAAAAACAAACATTTCCCAAATTTATGCTGCCGGAGATGTTGGAGATTTAAAATTCAAGCAAGCTATTACGGGAGTTGGAGAAGCTGTAACAGCTATCTATTCAATTTATGATGATTTACAAAGGGGTGGAATCTCAATCAGTTGCGTTGATGAGAATTGACAAAAGTAAAAAATGAATCATTTAATAACATCATTAATAATTCTTTCAATTCTAGGAATCATAGATACAGTTTACTTAATTTCAAGTAGGATAAAGAAAAAACCATTAGTTTGCATGGTGGGAGATGATTGCAACAAGGTAGTTCATAGTAAGTTCAGCAAAATTTTCTATATTAACAATGATATTTTAGGATTAGGTTATTATATACTAATCATTGCATCAGCCTTATACTTAGCATACATCTCAAAAAACATCTTACTCTCAATGCAAATAATTTCAGGAATCTCACTACTAACCGCAATATTCTTATTTTTTATTCAATCTAGAATATTAAAAAAATATTGTTTTTATTGCGTTGTCTCTGCAATACTTAATTTAGGAATATTTTTGGTTTTTTTAATGTTTTAATCTTTCCAATATCATAGAAAGTAACTCATAACCATTTTCATATCTTTCTCTCTTATCTATATCATTTTCATTTCTTATATCTATTGTTTGAGTTCCTGTAGCAAACTTGCCTTCTTCTAATACAATCTCAATTAAGGCTAGTTCTTTTTTTAACATTAATCTAAATTCCTTTTTGTTAGAAGATTCATCAGACAAAAATCTCAAAGCTGCGGGAGTTACAGTATATCTACCTGGATCTGAAACCCCATCTTCACGAGAAAAAGCTCTAATAGATGAATATTCTTTGCCATCATCATAATCTATATCAATCCCCTTTAGATTTAATCTTATCATATATGATCCAATTATTAATTAATATTTAAAAATTATTATACTCTAAGCACCTTTAATCTTAGCATTCTCAATCCAATCATCTTTCTTCATACAATGAGAACAAACATAAATCTTTTTATTTACACCTTTTTCATTTTTAGCCTTTACAATAGCTCCATTTAGCTTCCCAAACTCCTCATGAATTTTCTCACCACATAAAACACATTTAGCCATCTTTCTACAACAATCTAAGGTTACTAAATTTTATAAACTTACCTTTCCAAATATCATTATGTTCAAACAAAAAATAATAAACATTCTTGCAAAACAAACTAAACTAAAACCAGCAGAGCTAGAACTATTAATAGAAATTCCTCCAAACCTTGAGATGGGGGATTATGCTTTTCCATGTTTTGTACTCAGCAAGAAATTAAAAAAATCACCAGATCAAATAGCTCAAGATCTATCAAAAAAAATAAAACCCACAACACCAATAAAACTTGTTGAAGCTAAAGGTCCTTATGTAAACTTCTTCATCAAAAAAAATATCTTGGCTCAACATATTATAAACATAAATGAAAGTTTTGGGAAACAAAAACAAAATCAGAAAATACTCCTAGAACATACATCTGTCAATCCTAACGCAAGTCCGCATGTAGGAAGAACAAGAAATTCAATAATCGGAGATTCAATTTATAGAATCTTAACTTTCTTAGGGAACAAAGTTGAAAGACATTTTTATGTGAATGATGTAAGCAAACAGATAGCAATGTTAGCTCTTGTCTTCAAACCAACCGATAAATTTGAGGACCTTCTAGACAAATATGTAAAAATTACAAAAGAAATGAAGAAAAACCCTAACTTAGAAAAAAAAGTCTTCGAACTTCTCCACAAATTTGAACATAAAGACAAAAAAACAATAACTTTATTCAAAAAAATAGTTGAAATAGCAATAACTGGCCAAAAAAAAGTTTTCTCCTCAATTGGGATAGAATTTGATTACTGGGATTATGAATCTACTTACATCGATCATGGAAAAAAAATCTTAAAAGATTTAGAAAAAACAGGAAAATTATTCAAAGACGATGAAGGAAGAATGGTTTTAGATTTAAAAACAACTCATCTGATAACAAAATTAAGGAGTCCCGTTTTCGTTTTAACAAGAAGTGATTTGACTGGTTTATATCCTTTAAGAGATTTAGCATACACAATTGAAAAAGGTAAAAAAGGAAAAAATATTTTGGTTCTTGGAGAAGATCAAAAAGTTTATTTTGAACAATTATGTGAAGCCCTCAAACTCTTGAACAAGTCCTGTCCAGAAGTTGTTCATTATTCTTTTGTATCCATTAAAGGAGGAGGATCAATGTCAACAAGAAGCGGAGAAGTTATACTCCTAACAGAATTTTTAAATCAAGCGGGAAAAAAAGCAGAACAAGGAATAAAATCTAGAAAAACAAAAGGAGACCCCAAGAAAATAGCAATTGCAGCTGTGAAATATGCAATGCTTAGAAACGAAAACAACAAAAATATAGTTTTTGATCTCAATCAATCATTAGCCTTTGAAGGAAATACGGGACCTTACTTGCAATATAGTTATGCAAGAGCATCTTCAATTATAAATAAGGCAAAATCCAAAAAATCCAAAACTAAAACGGAAATCCCAGAACAATTAACCAATTCAGAGCTAACTTTATTATCAAAAATATCAAAATTCCCAGATACAGTAAATAACTCTTCAAAATTTATGAACCCATCAATAATCGCAAACTATTCATACGAACTTGCAAAAACTTTCAACGAATTTTACCATAATTGTAAAGTTATCGGAGACAAAAACGAAGCTTTCAGATTAAAACTAATAGATTCTTTCAGAACAACTTTAAAAAATTCTTTATATCTTCTTGGAATTGATGTGATGGAAGAGATGTAATATAATAATTTTTATAAACAAGTAATTTAACTAAGTTTTATGACTAATTTTGGAAATCTGGGAGATTTGACTAATTTAGATAATTTATACGATACTGGGAAGGTAGAAGGAACCAAAAATATTCAAATTTTATTTGATAAAGGACTTGCTAGAAGATTAAGAGATGATTTAGAATTAAAACCTGAAGACATTAGAGAGCTTAGATCAATAGCAGGATCTAAATATAGAATACAAACTATTAGCCCTTATGGTTTAGTTAAAAACAGTTCTGGTTATGAATCTTTTAATACAGGATTATTACGAGATTGTAGGGTTTCTGGCTTTAGTTTAACCTTAACCCCATTAGACCTTGAAAATCTTGATAAAGATGAAGGTGAACTTGATGATGATGAACTTGATGATGATGAAAGGAGAATTGTAACATATAATTCTATGAATGTAACTGATTATAGACATTCCAAAAAACTTGAAGGATTATTCAGAACTTATCTTGAATTTGTTATAGGACGTTTGCAAGCAAGATAATCAAGCAGCTTGATGTTTATCATACGATTGAGGAACAGATTCAGGTTGTATTGCATCACTAAAAATCAAATCATAAGGGTCAACAAGAATTCCATCTATTTTATGAAAACCACCATCCACGACGGGATGAACACAAACAAGTTTACCTTCTAAACTACCGGCACCAACTTCAACAATTAATCTATTATTAATAACCTCCTCTATATGAAAAAATCCCTCATACTCGCATATTCTATCATCATAAGAGTAAGTAACTTTTTTTAGACCTGGGATATCAGAATCCTTAACATCTTCTACAACTAAATTTGTTAGATAAGCCCTCAGCCCATCACTAGTATTTCTTTCCATAACTAAAAACAATTTTTTAGTTTAAAAGTATTTATATTGGGAAAAATAATTGTTGTAAATCAAATCGCTTTAAAATCCTTCCATGCAGCCTCAAATAATTCTTCCATTGCTGCAGCAAAAAAATCTGTACTTAACCAAACAGCCACGTCATAACTAGGATGAACTTCATTGTCATCTAGAACCATAAATAACAATTGCTGACCATCAACTATTGCAAATCTAGCTCTCATCTTAGAGCATTCTTTAACTTCAGCAACTTTAGATAACTCTTTAGCGACATCTTTATTATTATCATCAATTTGAGCAGCTATTCTTATTTTAACTCCTCTTTTCTTAGCTTTCTCCAAACTAGGCATTAAAGCCTCTAATTTTCTATTAAGTCCAGGAGCTGTAGTAACAATTGTAATTGTACTTTCTGCTTCTCTAATCATCATATCCAAATGATTGTACAAATTTTGACGACCTTTAACACTGCCTGACAAATCAGAAGGTTCAACAAATTTAATACCTCCTTCAAATAAATTAGTTAATTCAATCAATATTTCTTCTTCTTTTAATTTATCAAGCCTTTTGCTCTTCTCATTAGCAGCAGCAACCAGATTCTTTTTAACTCTTTCAATAACTTCTTCAGGTTTCAAAGCAACAAATTTAATTGGCTTGCCTAATTTCATGACTATAAATCCTTTCTTCTCCAAAGTCTCCAAGATATCATAAGTCCTTGATCGAGGAACATCAGAAATATTACTCAACTCTCCAGCAGTACTAACTCCTCTCGACAACAATGCCGTCCAAACTTTAACTTCATACAAGTTAAGATCAAAGATCTTCCTAAGCCTGCCCAAAAATTCATCTTTTACTATCATCTTTTTGCCTCCTTTTTCCAAAATCTTTTTTCATATTTTATTAATTTAAAAGTAGTATTTAAATCTTTTCGTTATTCAAGCATAGTTTTCAAAACAGCAAGTTTTTTTGCCGTCGATAAAACATGATTTATACGTAAATGCCCTTTAGAAAGTATATTTTAGAGAATATAGAAAAATCAATCCTTTTCAAACCTTATTAAACAAAATCTCAACCTTCTTTTCCTTAATTTTATCGTCGAACTTATATTTAAACTCCCCCTCAACCTTTCCAATTACAATCTCTTTAGCATTAACTCTATCTTTAATAAAATCTTTTTGACCCAAAATCAACTTTCCAAACTTTTCATCAACAATAATTCCAAGTTTTATCTTATCACTCTTAACAAATCCTGCCTTTTTCCTAGCAGCCTGAACTTTTCTTGAAATCTCTCTAGCATAACCCTCAGCTTCCAATTCAGGAGTCATCTTTGTATCCAAACTTACAACAATCTTTTTCCCCATATTAATTTCAACGTCCTTAACATTCAGTTGATTCTTAACAATCTCCAATAAATCTTCCCCCAATTTCCCATCAACCTTAACAACAGCTTTAGCCAAAGGCCATTTTAATCCAATTTTAATCTTATCCCTTTCAGCCAAACCTTTTTCAATAACATCCAAAACAATTTCAAAACCATCCTCCAATTTATTATCAATCAACTTCCTATTTTCTTTGGGCCATCTAGATAAATGAACACTTTCTTTACTAAAATCTTGATAAATATACTCACTAATATATGGAGCATAAGGGGCTAAAAGCAAGGAAATTTTCTCAAGCACTTCTCCCAATATTTCTTTGGTATCATTTCTATTTCTTGTTATTTTAATATATGTTCTAGAAAAATCATTAACAACAAAATTCATTATTTTTTCCAAGGATTTATCTAATGAATAATTATCAAGCTCATTTGTTACCTCTTTAATAGTTGTATTCAATCTACTCAAAATCCATTTATCTTCAATTTGTTTTTTGTTTTTATTTTTGTCTACCTGTTCATAAAAAGTATGGCAATTAGATAGTACATTCAAAAAAGGCAAAACAGACTCTTTTACTAAATTAATTGAAAATCTCTTCTCATTTCCAACATCAACAGTACAAAATTGCAATCTTACAGCATCAATTCCAACAGCATCAATAATTTCATTAGGGTTTATTATATTGCCTTTGGTTTTGCTCATCTTCTCTCCTTTATCATCAAGAACAAGTCCTGCACAGATTACATTTTTATAAGCAACTTCATCAAAAAGCATTACTGCAATTGCATGTAATGTGTAAAACCAGCCTCTTGTTTGATCTATAGCCTCTGCTATAAAATCATAAGGGAATCTTCTTTCAAATTCTTTCTTATTTTCAAAAGGATAATGAAATTGAGCAAAAGTTGCACTTCCTGAATCATACCAAACATCGATTACATCAGGGATTCTTTTCATTTCTTTTCCACATTTACATTTAATTTTGATTTTGTCAACCCAAGGACGATGTAGATCATAACCCTTAAATTTTTCAATAGAATTCTTTCTTAATTCTTCTACACTTCCAATTATTTTTTCTTCCTTACACTCACATCTCCATACAGGCAAAGGAGTTCCCCAAAATTTGGACCTAGATAAACTCCAATCTTTCAAATTATCCAGCCATTTACCAAACCTACCTTCTTTAATATGGTTAGGATGCCAATTAATCTTTTTATTTAACTTAATCATTTTATCTTTTACTTTTGTAACTGCAATAAACCAAGAATCAATAGCATAATATAACAAAGGAGAATTGCATCTCCAGCAAAATGGATAAGTATGATCGATTTTCTCTTTTTTCAAAAGCAAATGCCTTTTCTTTAAATCTTCAATTATTTCTTGCTCAACACTTTTTACAAACTTTCCTTTCCATTGACTTACCAACTCGTTAAACTTACCATCTTCTCCAACAGTATGTACTAAAGGAATATTATTTTCCTTGCAGACATTATAATCATCCTCTCCATACATTCCAGCTGTATGAACAATTCCTGTTCCATCTTCTGTTGTTACAAAATCAGCCAATATTATTCTATGAGAATTTTCATTCTGCAATTCTTTAATATTAAATAGGGGCTCGTATTCTAATCCAACTAAATCCTTCCCTTTAAAAGTTTCAATAATCTTATAATCTCCCTTAAGAACCTCTAATCTATCCTTACCAATTATCAAATTATCTCCATCCGGTAGTTTTACTTTAACATAATCAATATCTTTTCTAACAGCCAGAGCAACATTTCCAGGAAGAGTCCAAGGTGTTGTTGTCCAGGCTAAGATATACTCTCCTTTCTTATTTTTCTCACCTTTTTTACCTTTTAACTTAAATGCAATATAAACAGAGTCCTCTTTAACATTTTTATAACCTTGAGAAACTTCATGACTTGATAATGGAGTCCCACACCTTGGACAATAAGGAACAACCTTAAATCCTTCATATAATAATTTCTTATTATAAAGTTCTTTTAAACTCCACCAAACACTTTCAATATAATCATTATTCAAAGTAATATAAGGATCTTTTAAGTCAATCCAATAACCTAATTCTTCTGTTGACTTATTCCAATCCTCAATATTTGAAAAAACATTTTTCCTACATTGTTTGATAAATTTATCCATCCCATATTTCATTACATCTTTTTTAGATTTAAGACCTAAACTTTTTTCAACTTCAACTTCAACAGGCAAACCATGAGTATCCCATCCACCTTTTCTTGGAACAGAAAATCCCTTCATAAACCAGAATTTATTAATAATATCTTTAAAAGTTCTAACTTCTAAATGATGTAGTGCAGGAGGAGCATTTGCAGTTGGGGGACCTTCAATAAATGAAAATAATTCTTTCTTTTCATCATCTTGAATAGCTTTCTTAATTTCTTTTTCTTTCTTTTTCCAGATTTTTCTTGCTTCTAACTCAATCTCTTTAAAGTTTTTCATTTTAATTCCTATACAATTAATAATTACAATCCAGTATTTTTAAATCCTACTAGTTGTAAGACGTCTTCTACACGCTTTATATTCTGGAGTTTGCAATATGTAGGCCCTTCCTTGATCAGATATATTTTCCCAATGCTCTCTGGCCCCTTCATAATTGCCTTCTACAATCAGATCTTTAAACCTATCTGCAACTACTATAAGTTCTTTTTCAGTTCTATCTACTAAACTCATTCTTCTTTTGCCCCCTTTCAATAAATATAAATTTAATTAACATATAAAACTCCACAAGCCCAAAATACGAGCCTGTTTAAATATAAATAAAACCAGCTATGATAGAAATTTCAGAATTTATTATTCTTGTACTAACAGCCATTTTATTAATACAGTAATAAAGGGTTTTTAAAACTTATTATGAAATAAGAAACCCCTTTAAAATAGTAACAATCACAATATTTATATACCTAATTTTCATCCCAAGAACATCAAGGGATACCAAAGAACATGCTATCACAATTCCTCGAAAACAAAAAACTAATTGCAGGAATAATAACAATAGCCTTGCTAGCATTCATAATCTACGCAAGTTTACCTTTCATAAGCGCATTATTCGGAGCAGCCATTCTTGCATTTATATTCAAACCCTTAGACAGAAGACTAAGGAAATTTTTCCCTCCCGCCCTCTCTGCAACAATCATCCTAGTAATCTCATTAATACTAATCATCTTACCATTAATCTTCATAATCAATGGACTAATAGAGCAAATAACTCTGTTACCTTCCCAAATCGAAGGAATAAAAATAATCAAAAATCAAATTGAACAAATCGTCCCTTTTAATATAGAAATTGATGAAGCCCAATTAACAAATCAAATCATGCCTTTCCTTACAAAATCAATAACTCCCGTCTTCTCAAACATTATTAATGCCATGGTCATTCTTTTCTTATTGTTCTTCTTACTTTTTTACCTCATACTTTATTACGAAAATCTCAAAAAAGTAATCATGAAGTATTTACCATTCACCAGAAAAAGTAATTTAATGATAATCAAGAAGTTCAAAGAGATAACTTATTCTACAATGATTGGAACTTTCCTTATAGCCATCATACAGGGTAGCCTTTTGGCCTTTAATTTTTACATGTTAGGAATACCAAATGCATTATTCTGGGGTGTTGTAACAGCAGTATTATCCTTTATCCCAATAGTAGGGGCGCCAGTTATCTGGGGTCCAGCAGCTTTATTCCTTTTTATATCAGGACAAACAAATACTGGAATAGCCATGATATTTATAGGAATACTTATCAGCTCAGTTGATAATATATTACGTCCAATTATTAATCAAAGATATGGTTCTATCCATCCAATTGTTTCAATTGTTGGGATATTCATAGGAATTTCGCAATTCGGGATAGTTGGAATTTTCATTGGTCCTCTTTTAATAGCTTATTTTATTTTATTCTGGAAACTTTATGCAGAGGAATATCTAGATGACACTCAAACGTCACTTTCATGACTTTTATAATTTGAGTCCAAATCTCTCGACAACTTCCTTCTCTAAAAAATGCATCCTGTTTGGAATAATAAAACAAAAAGGAGCTTTAATTTCTTCCCCTTTCATATCTTCAATCTTACCATAAAAAACTTTTCCATCTTCATTCCCTAATCTACTACAAACTAAAATCTTATCCAACTTAACTCCATCATTCTTACAAGCAATAATCAACTGTTCAACAGCTTTATTAAAACTTAAACCAATATCAACTAATATTAAAGAATGAGCTTCAATCTTCTCATTTTCCTTAACAAAATCTAAAAATGAAGTAGGTTTATTTTCATCAGTCCACTTAGGCATACTTGAAATCTTTCCAAATTTATATAATTGTAAGCCAGTTTCCCCAAGAGCATCAAAAATCGAAGCTGAATAAATCATTTTAACCTCAACCTTATCCTTTCTACAATCTTCAACCAAACTAATATGGGTTGTTGCAAACAAAGGACTCCCATAAACTAACAAGCAAACATCTTCTTCCTTAGCCTCTCCAACTAATCTCAAACTTTCAACATCTTCTCTATCCAATAAAACAACTTTATTTCCAATAACTTTCTCCAACTCAGAAGCCTCATAAGGGAACTCAACGGTATAATTTTCCAAATAAACCTTCTTACATTTCTTAACGGCCCCCAAGCCTTCTAAAGATATTCCTTTCTCGTTTAATCCTAAACCTACAATATATAACATGAAAAAAAGGAGAAAAAGTGGTTAATAAACCTTCCCAAAAACTTATTAAACCTATCAACTTTTCTTATAAAAGATGGTAAATAAAAGAGGGCAGGGACACGTAGAAATAATACTATCAATGGTTTTATTCGTGGGATTTTTAATATTTCTTTTTGTATTTATGAGATCTCCTTTTAAAACAAAACAAACTCTTGATATAACCAGCATTCAACAAAAAGTTTTAGAGGAAATAAACTCAGATATTGGAAAGTTATCAGTTATTATTGATCCTCCAGGTATTGATGGAATAGAAAATTGTTATTCTTTAGATGAAGTTAATACTAAAACCTTTGGAGATAATTTCATAGAAATTCAAGAAGATCCAACAAATCCAAGAAGCTACACAATTTATTATGGGGATTTTTTTGTGGGGGGTAAAACAATTAGCTGCTCTGGACCAGAAAATTTTGAATTAGGGGTTTACACCGAAGAATCAATTGTTGTCAAAGAAAAAATCAACAATGAAGCCTATGATTCATTAAAATCTGCGGGTCTAGATTCTTTCTCTTTCCAAGTTAGAGGCTCTTTCAAATCTAAGGAACAAATACCTGCAAATGTTGATGTATTCTCAAAAGATATCCCTATAAGGGTTATGGACAACAAAGCTAATATCCAAGAACAAATTTTAAATATAAAAATTTGGGGATAAGATGAAATATAATATGAAAAACAAAAAAGCATGGATAAGAATTGTTGAAGCGCTCATAGGAATTATGATTATAATGAGTGCTGTTTTATTTCTAGTATCAAAACAAACTGCTAAATCAGATATTTCTGAAGAAGTTTATGAAAAACAAAGACAAATCTTAGAAGCTATATCTAATAATGAAGAGATGAGGAAACAAATAATAGAGGAACCTGAGGAAGATAAAACTAAGTTAGCTGATGCTTACATTTTAAAAAATCTGCCAAATACTTGGGCCTCTAAAACTATTATTTGTGACATTGATAAGATCTGCGCACCTGAAGAGATCCCTACTGACAGAGATATCTATGTCAGTGAAACAATTATAAGTGCAACCTTAACAAATTACCAAAAATCAAGTAAATTGATGTTTTTTATTTGGAGGAAGTAAAATCTCACTTAGTTAAATTTATAAAATTACTTTTTCATCTAATTTAAGTAGTAAAATGAAACAAAAAATATTTTTTTTAATTGCAATTTTTACTTTCTTGCTAATCCCGGGAATTCTTGCACAATACATATCTGGAGATATTTATATTGATGAACTTGGAATTACAAGTTTTTCTGTTGAAACAGATGTTAATCCAAATATACCAGGACTAAATTTTGATCAATTGGATAATGAGTTATCAGGAATTACAGAAACCCTAATTAGACTAGAAAATGGGGTATGGACTTTTTCTCTTAACTTAGGAGATTATGAAACAATTTTCGTAGATATCCATCTCCCAAAAAATTTAAAATTAATTGAATCAGTTCAAGGAGTAGATAATATTATAGATGTAGAAGATAAAATAATAACTTTAATTGATGATAATAAGAAATTAGACTTTGAAGTTTCTTACAGAGTTGAAGAAAAAACAAATTACCTTCCAATAATTTTTTTAATCATATTAATCTTGGCTATTTTCCTAACTTATTATCTAGCCAAAAGAAAAAAAGATAACAAGTTAGAACATATCCTCCCAATTATTAATGACAATGAAAAAAAAATCATAGAAGTTTTAATGAAAAGATCCTATAGACAAAAAGAATTAAGAAGAAAACTTGAAATTCCAAAAGCAAGTTTTGCCAGATATATGATTAACTTAGAAAAGAAAAAATTAATTATCAGGGAAGGGGAAGGCAGAAATAAAATTGTTAAATTAAAGTAACAATTAAAGTAAAAATTCTTAAATTTCTATTAAAGGAGGGTCGCATCTAGGGAACCTTGGTTCCCTGGATTTTGGTTCCAGTTAGTTCCACCTAACTAATATATACTTTTTTTACCCCCCATTTTCATGAAAATCAAGAAAAAATTTTATGAAAAAACTCATGATAGGAATAGAACTCATGCGAGAAATCATGATAAAACTCATGCTAAATTAAACGCTGGGAGGATACCAAATAGCTTAAATATAATAAAATGAATAAAATAACATTAGGAATCTTAGGTATCTTTATGGTATCTCTTATGCTTGGAGGAGTTTTTGCTCAAGCAGACTTATCTAGGGATAAGAGCGGTAAAGGTTCAGATAGAGTTATCGTTCTTGAGAACAAAGACCTTAATAAAGGTATAAAAGAAATTGAAGATAAAAAACTTAAAGAAACTGATAGAAAGGCAAGAGAAAAAAAACATCTTGTCAGACCATATGAAGTTAGAGTTTACTTATCTCCTGAAAAACATATAGTTAGTTCTGGTGAATCAGCAACTTACAAAGTTATTATAAAGGATAACCATCCAAAAATAGATTGTAGAGCAGTTGATCTTGCACCCGGTGCAATATGCCCTTCCGAATATACATACAAAATTGTTTTCGATTCTAGAAAAGGAGTTAAAGGAGAACTTGAACAAGAAAGAATCACTTTAACTGCTGGAGAAAAGAAAGCCGTAAAACTTACAGTTAGCTCTAAAAAATTAGGAGTTAACAGTTTTGTTGTTAAAGTAAAGGGAAAAGACTCAGAAGCGAGAGCAAAAGGAATTTTGTTTGTCTCTAGAGAGCCTAAACCAACAGAAGGTATGTTCTTCAAAGGATCTGGTTTTGCTGTTAATAAAGGTGAAACTGATGGAATGCTTATAGATCTAAAAATTCTAAAAACGAATGGAGACCTTAAAGGAAAAATTACTATTTTCAATAGCCCTTTTAAATTAAAGGGTAGTTTATCAAGAGATGGTAATGTTGAATTTAAATTCAGCAATCCTCAAGGAGATCATTATGGAAAATTCTCTGGAAAAGTAAAGAAGTTTCCAACATTCAAGTTGTTAAAAGGAGATTTAACTTTTAAGGGAAAAACTTACAAGTTAACTGTTTTCTCTAAACATAGAGTTTACATCAAAGAAGTTTCTTCTGAAGATAAAAGAACAACTGCAAGAATAAAAGATACAATAGTTTTAAAGAAAAAACTAAGAGATACAATAGATTCAATAGATTCATCTGAAGATTTAGAAGTTTCTGAAGAAGAAACATATATTAGTCCTATCAAGATAAAAAGAAAAAAATTCTTAGGAATTTTTCCTTATGGTAAAAAGTTACTTGAACTTGAAATAGTTAAAGGAGACGAAGTTATCAAGATAACTATAAAGGAAAAACAAAGAAAAAGAATTAAAGGATTAGATATAGAAGTGGGATCTTTAGCAGATGAAGAAAACATTGAAATAACAATTGAAGAAGTTGAAGAAGCATAATTTTTTATTTTTTATTTTTTTACTTTTTCTTCTTTTTTCTTTTTTAAAATTTCCCTTAGTAATTCTAAAAGTATTTAAATGTAAAAAATTACTTATTAGGTATATAAGATGGAAAAAAGAGATGCATTTACTAAGGTAATTATATTTTTATCAATTATTCTTTTAATTGGGGTTGTTAGTGCTGATCATGGTGGAGGAGACACAATAACTGTAGGGGTTGATGCCAGTGGAAACAACGACCCATTACTTGTAAAAGATGAAATAAATAAACACATAACTGATAAGAAACTCCCATATACTACTTTTAATAATCCTCTTTTAAGAACTACTGGAAATACCTGGCCATTTGGCAAAAGAAGTTTTTGTGCAGGTGGTAAGTGCGATATATGGGGGCCCAGTAAAAAGCACGATGGAGCAGACCATATTATTTTAGATAAAGCTTGTGAAATTCTTGGATATGATACAGTTGATTCTGATGAGTGTTTGGATGTAGATAATAAATGTAATTATGATCCATCTGGAACTAATAAGCTTACATTCTTTGATAAATATCAAGGTGATTTTGTTGAAAAATCATCTTTAGGTTACAACACCATATATGCAAGAACATGGATAAGCAAACTAGTTTGTAGTAGTAAGCTTAAAGCTTGTAACGATAAAGTGGACAATAATGATGATGATAAAATAGACGCTTTGGTTGAAGATTCTGATCCTAAAGGAGTATGGATAGAAGCATGGAGTCAAAATTGTGCTACTGTATGTTCTTCAAGAAGTATGGTTAATGTAAAGGATAGCAAAAACCATGCATGTACTTCTGGAGAAAGAAGATCAAAAGATGCTATTAAACAGTTAGGAGCTGGAATTTTCAAAGAAGGATGCTGGAATATTGACTGCGTTCTTTCAGGAGATAGTAGTAAACCACTTGATGCTTCAGGAAATTATTGTTATTCACCTGGTCAAAAACGTGACAACGATAAAACAGATATAACTGCTGCTTGTTATTGTGAGTATACGGGGCCTGCTTGTAATGATGGAATAGATAATGACGGAGATGGGAAGACAGATTTTTGTGGCGGGACTAATGATGGTACCTGTGACTCTGGGTGTGCAAGCGTTAATGATGTAAGTGAAATAGAACATGATCCTGAATGTAGCAGCCCTAGTGATGAGACAGAAGGACCAGACATAGTACTTCCTCAATGTTCAGACGGGATAGATAATAGTGATAATGATGGCTTATTTGATTTTTGTGGGACCGGAGGTAATACAGATAGCCAGACTTGCGACCCACATTGCAGCAGCACTGACGACACCTCAGAAGCAACAACTCAATGTAACGATGGAATTAGTAATGACGATGGTGATGATTTAATAGATGCAGCAGATCCAGACTGTTGGACAGATCCAACTGATTCTACCACTTATGATTCTGAGGATGATTTAGAAGAAACTACTCAATGTAATGATGGATACGATAATGATGACGATGGCTCAGTAGATTTAGCAGACTCAGATTGTACGGATGGCAATGACCTTTTAGAAGGAACAACTCAATGTAATGATGGAATAGATAATAATGGGGATGATTTAGCAGACTATGCGGGAGTTGATATAGATGGTGATGGAATTGTTGGTGCAGCTCCAGACTTTCAACCCGACCCAACATGTACAGATGGTAATGATCCAATAGAAGGAACAGCAATTCAATGTAGTGATGCTTTTGATAATGATGCAGATACTACTTGTGATACTGATGTTTCTACATGCGATGATAACGCAGCAGGAGATACAGTAACGCCAGGAGATTCAGATTGTTTTGGAGCAGATGGCACTACTTACAATCCCAACGATCCCTTAGAAGGTCAGACTCAATGTAACGATGGATTAGATAACGATGGAGATGACTTAATAGATGAATTGGATCCTGATTGTCTGGGACCAGATGGCACTTATGACCCCAACATCCCAATAGAAGGAGTTTATGAACTAGAGATAACAGGATCTAAATGGACTAATATGATAGATGAAACAATTACAACAGCAGATTTGAATGACTTGGTTACATTATCAGTAACTGGAGAGGGATTTTCAACTCAAAATATAAAATATGAAATTTTTAAGAAGTGTGATGGAATCGTTGAATGTATTGATTTTTTTATTTTTGGCGTTGATGTTGCTGCCACTATAGATAGCACAGGATCTACTACATGGAAAGCAGGGCAAGCAGATGCAGCAAATGGAGGTTTATTAGAAGCAGGAACATATTACTTCATAGCAACAGTTGGTAATGAAGAACTTACTTCCGTAGAATTAGTAGTCTCAGACACAGAAAACCCGAACTCAGCCCCACATGCAGAAATAACAAGCCCTTTAGATAAGCAAATATATTTCTTAAATGAAGAATTAACTTTCTCTCAAGACAGTTACGATGAAGATGATGCATTCACTTTCAAATGGGAAGACCAAGATGGTGTAATTAAAGAAGGAGATAGTTCAGATTTAAGTGATTTTATTCATCCATTCTCAACAACAGGACAAAAAAATATTAAGCTTACTGTAACTGACGACAGAGAACTAATAGGCAGAGACCAAATTTCTATTTTAGTAATAAATTCAACATTTATTTTAGCTTATATAGACAAACCATTATTTGGAGAAGTATCAGATAAGCAATTAGTTAATTTTGATGCAACCAGCACTTATGCTATTAATGAAGTAATTAATGATGCTGGAGAAAGAACAATAACTTGTCTTTATGGGAAATGTCCAGCAGAAACAGCAGGATGTCCTCCAGACATTCCAGAATCAGAACGAGCAACTAAATGTCCTATCAATGTTGTAGGGGATCCAGAAGAAACTGAATCGGGCCCTAAATATAGTACAACAGACGCTGATGGAAATGAAGTTGGAATAACCTTTGATTGGACTTTTACAGAAGATGGAAACCCCGCAGGTAGAAAAACAGCTGTAGGAATTGCAGGAGTTGATTTTGAATTTATCTTTCCTACAACAGGAAACTATCTAGCAGAACTTACTACCAGTATAAATCCTTCATCATCTACTAGTATTCAATTTATAGTTGATTTTGTAACAATTGTACCAAAATGTTTTGCAATTGAAAATTCAAATGATGTAAAACTTAACCCTCAACAATTTGAAGTAGATCAAAGTTATTGGCTAGTTGATACTGCCCCCCATAGAGCTGATGATAATACTAATGATGATTCTGGTTACAACAATTGCTTTCAATCAGATGGGGTTGGAAGAGATGGGCATGAAGAGATAACTGCCTGTTGCCCAAATAAGAAGCCTCTTTGTAATAGTGATACTGGAATTTGCGGAGTTACTGAACAAGTAGGATGTGCTCAATTTAAAGAAGAAGATGATTGTAAGGGAGGCAATGAGGCTGTTGCAAAAGCAGATTGGGAAAGTCGTAATGGGGAAGGTAGCTGTTCTAGAAACTATCAGAATTTTCCTGACGAAGATGGATTATGCGCTATTTATACTGTATGCAAATGTATATGGGATCAAACTAATGGTTGTATTGTTAGATCAAAAGAGAAAATACAAGATAGAATTACTCCCATCCCTAATACTTATGAGACTAATGCTCCTCCAAGTCAATCAATTTGTAAGGGTATTATAATCTCTGAAGATCGTAGTTGTGATTTAATTACTAATTCAGTAGTTGGAAGTTGTGGTCCTAGTGGAACGGGCCAGATAACAATTAACTGGATAGGAATATGGCATGGTAATGAAGATACCAGGCCTACTGATTGCGCCTCACCTGATAGATTATGCTGTCCAGTAGATGGAAAAACAATACAGTCATGTGGAGAAATAATAAGACTGCCTTTCTTCGGCATGTTCAATATTTTGATAACAATCTCAATACTAACAATATTTTATTTTTTTCAAGTAAGAAGAGAAAATAAAATCAGAATAAGAAGAAATTAGTATTAATATATAAAAGTTACCAAAATAAATCAAAAAATAAAATGAGGTGCGATAAACTCCTAGTCTTTGCATTAGTTCTAGTTCTATCTCTGAACCTTTTATCAGCAACCATAGAACTAGGCAACATCTCTTATCACATAGACCCCTCTTATTCTAGTCAACAACCAATAACTGGATGGGTAAACTTAAGTCTGACTAACGAACCTACAAGTTCTTTAATGTCAGGATTTGATACCAGTTTAACTATTCAGAGTTTCTTAGAAAAAAATAATGTATTCTGTTCTATAGTAGGGCCTTATGAATGCTCCTGCTCTCCAACTGATTGTAAACAAACTTTCTCAACCAATGGATCATCCTCTTTACAAAAAACTTATCCAATAAATATAGCATCAACAAAACTATTTGGAATAAAATTAACTACGGCAAGTAAAACCATAACAAGTGTTACTAATTTTAAATTCAATGTATCTACTAATGCTGGAGAATCCTGCATAAATCCATTGAAGATTGATCTATTAGATGATAATCTTATTGATTGGGAAGTTGAAACTATAAGCGATGAAGAATGTTTTATAAGCAAACCTTATGGCTGTTTTAATTTGGAGGATGTAGATGTACAAGCAGAAATTGGAACAAATTCTTTATGCCAAAAAATAATAGTGCCTTATGCAAGAGGCTTTAAAATTGGAGCTGAAATTAACGGAACAGGATCTGCTGGCTTTACAATGACTTTTGATGGAACTCCCTGCCCTAATCCTATCAGTGTTAGTTCGGGAGGAGAAGTTTCATGTATTATAGATTTAGGAGAAGTAAATACAAATACAGAAGCAGAAGTCTGCATTTTTGCTAATGCGGGAAATACGAATGATTATTTCATAAATTCTGAAACTAATGAATCTTGTGGCTACATCTTAGACTCACGAGGAGACAAAATAGCAGGATCTGACCATGATTACGAGATTTTTGCCAAACCTTTAAAATACAAACCAACATCTGATTTTGTTTTCAATCAAAATTTATTTGATATAGAGACTTTCAATCTAAATCAAGTAGTTTTCACTTACATTAATGATAGATACAATGGAAATTGCAATCCAGAATGTATAATCCCAATAAGGGTTTATTCAGGGGTAGATCAAGATCTAACTATCTCAGATTTATTATTGGATTACAATCTGGGAGGCCAGGAAGAAACAGGATCTGAAGAAATTAATTTTTATGATATTAAAGCAAGTCCAGCATTAATGTCCTCAGAATTTTTAAAATTAAATTTACTCCCTGCAAACATATTAACACCTACAACTAAAGGAGAGAAAGATCTTGTTCTAAAAATAGGAGACAAAACAATAACAGAAAATATTAGCATTATAAATGTGCCTCAAATAAGAAATATTATTCCCACTAATCCAGCCTTGTTAGTTCCAACAACCTTCATAGTTATTTTAGATCAGCCAATAACAAATCGATCAAACCTTACTTTTATATGGGATTTTGGTGACAACAGCGAGATACAAACAACAAAAAAAAATAGTTTAATGCACACATATACAAATCTTTCTACATATCAGCTTAAAGTCAATGTATCTAATAAATATGGGGAAACAAGCAAAACCATTTCAATAAGAGTTATCACACCTTATTTAGCTATCAACAATACAATTAAGGAATATAGAAAAAGATTAAGAACTGTTAATAATAAGTTCATAGCTCTCCCTCAATGGATTAAATCTTTGATCCTTGTAATAAAGAATATTGAGGACCTAAAAAGTGATGTTGATAGATTAGAAAGCCAGTACAGAGAAACATTGCGATCAGAAGATGAAGAACTTGTAAAAATTATGCAAGATCTTACTGCTTTAAACATCCCCTCCAAATTTGACACACCATTGGAAATAAAACCAATAAAATTTATTCAGAACAAGGACAGACTAGACCTTTCAGTCTTAGAAGGGTTTGATGCAGGAAGAGTTGAATTAGGAAGAAACAAAAATGATTATGATGATGCAATCAATAGATGGTTAAACCAAAATTTAGATATTAGTTTTCAATCCAAGACTCATTATTTTTATTATGAGGATGAAACAGAGCAAGTCTTGCTATCTCATGTGAAATTAACTTTAAGTCCAAAAAAAGACATAGAAGAATTTTACATGATAATATCAGGACCTACCAACAATATCAAATTTAAAAAAGGAGAAGATTATGGTGAGAAGGAACTTCCTGGTGGTTATGGAATAAGATTCCCAACCATAATTAAGGGCCAGAATAAAACAATTGAATTCACTTATCCTGAAACAGTAGAACTTACCAATCCTCCAATATACGTTTCCCCAAGATTTAGAAACTTAGAATTAGGGGTTGAACCAGGGATTTGTAATAACAATAATATTTGCGAACCAAATTTAAAAGAAAATTACAAGAACTGCAGAGTAGACTGCAAACCAACCGCATTAACAATATTATTCCTAGGAATTTTACTCTTCATAGCATTTATTGTTTACATAATTTTGCAAGAATGGTATAAAAGATATTATGAATCCAACTTATTCAAGGATAAAAATCAATTGTTTAATTTAGTTACATTTATGAGTACTTCAGTTAATCAAAAACTTACAAGGAGTCAAACATTTGCTAAACTTAAACCAGTTGGTTGGAGTAAGGGGCAATTGGTATATGCTTGGAAAAAACTTCATGGAAAAAGAACAGGCATGTTTGAAATTCCAATCTTTTTGCCTTTTGAAAAAGCAAAAATTAAAGGGGAGATTGCTAAGAGAAGTATTCGGCAACCTCCCAGATTTACACGTAAAATCTAATTTCTATATATAAAACTTACGATACTATTATTAAGTTAATATAAATTAATTAAACCTGTCCTTATGCCCCATATACCAACTACATCACAGAAACCTTAATAAACAAAATCTATCTTATTCTGATATGAGGATACTAAAATGAGGATACTTAAAAATTTTACAAGAAGAATGTTTAGTCTCTTTTTTAGAAAAAAAAGAGAAATTAGCCTAGGTTTTTATGGACCTCCAAATGCTGGAAAGACAAGTTTAGCAAACAGAATTTGTAAAGATTGGACAGGAGAAGACGTTGGAAAGGTTAGCAAGATGGCTCATGAGACAAGAAGCATTCAGTTTAAAGAAGAAGTGGAAATTAAATACAAAGAGAAAATTTTAAAATTTAAACTTATTGATACTCCTGGAATTGCCACAAAAATTGATTATGAAGATTTCATGAAAATGAAAATGAAAAAAAAGCAGGCCCAGAAAAGAGCTAAAGAAGCAACCCAAGGAATAGTGGAAGCTATTCAATGGTTAGATGACATGGATGCTGTAATTGTTGTTATTGATGCAACTCAAAACCCCTATTCTCAAGTCAATATTACAATTGTAGGAAATTTAGTAGCAAGAAAAATTCCAGTTCTTGTAGTTGCAAATAAAGTTGATTTAAAAAAAGCTGATCTAAAAAAAGTAGAAGCTGCCTTTCCAGAATATGATGTTGTAGGAATCTCAGCAAAATATGGAAAAAACATGGATGAATTTTATGAATCTGTGTTTAAGCTGGCCAAGAGGGCTTAATAAAAAAAACAAAACTAACATTTAAATATATACAATACAATATATGTAAAAGGGGATAATAAAAGTGGCTAAAAAAAGGAAAAAAGGATTAACATTACAATTCATACCTTTTAGTGAAATTTCATCATTAGGAGGATTAGAAAGAATCAAGAAACTATTAAAAATAGTTTTAGATAATAAAGTTGTTGTGTTGCAAGGCCGATTAAAACCTCAAGAAGAAACAAGATTAATTGAAGACACTATGATTATGATTGATAATATTAAGGGATTTAAAGGAGTTGAATTAGCTGTAATTACAGGAGACTCTGAGAATAAAAGTTTTTTTAATAAATTAAGATTTGGATTAGCAAGAGCTATTGCTGGACAACAAGATGCAATAACAATAATAGGGCCAGCTTCAATAGTTAAAGAAATGAAAAAAGACCCTAAAAAGTTAGAAGTTATGATGAGATAATTATTTTAAGCTATTATCAGTTATCTTTTAAGCTATCTAAAAAAGCAATACCCTCACTTACTATCCCTACTTCTTCCAAATCATCCAATACATCATTCACCATCTCTAATCTTCTATAATGAAAAATCTGACTAGGTTCTTCATCTCTTAAAATATTACCAACACAATAATCTGCAAATGTGCTAAGATATTCAACTAAAACATCATAATCCACATCTTTTATGACAGACAATCTATCTTGAATACCCAAAATATCTTCCTTATTTGTTCCTTCGTAATAATCATCTCTTAATGAAGCAGTGCTAACTATTTCTGCTAATCCTTCTTCCTCCCCTTCTCTAGGAGCCGGGTTATACCAATCATATCCTAATGATACCATTCTAATAAAAAAGCAACAAGATTAAGGTTTATAAACTTAATCATTTATTCCTAAATTCTCCCAAATATTTATTAATCCTTATTACTTCTAATTATCATGCCTCACCAATGCACCAAATGCGGAAAAGTTTATCCAGATGCTGCTGAAGAACTCCTAAAAGGATGTACTTGCAATGCAAGATTTTTTTATTATATCAGACAGGAAAAATTTGACAAATTACAATCAGAAGTACAAGAAGTAATAAAAGAATTAGAAAAAGCGGACAAAGATCAAATTGAAAAAGATATTAGAGAACTAACCGGATTAACAGATAAACCTGATGAGCCAGTAATTCTTGACCTTGAATCAGTAAGAGTCATTAAACCAGGGAAGTTTGAGATAGACCTTGTAAACTTATTCTCAAAAAATCGCCCTCTAATCTACAAATTAGAAGAAGGAAAGTATATTATTGACCTAGCATCATCATTAGCTATAAAAGACACAGAAAAAACCAAAGACAAAATAAAACCTTCAACTGTTCTTGATGATATTGAAGAAGAGGAAGAAGAGGAAGAAGAAGATGATGAAGCAGAGGAAGAGAAAGAAAAATCTGAAAAAGGGGAAAAACCAAAAGAATCAAAAGAAAACAAAGAAGATACCAATACTAAGATTAAAGAGTTGGAATAGTAAAGATTTTAAATAGAAGTTCTTAAGGATTTATATGAGAGAAAAAAACCTCAAACTATACAGACAAGAAGGAAGACTTGGATTATACCAAACAGTCGTTCCATTTCTAGCTACATTAAAACCAATACTAAGATATTTACCAAAATCCTATGGAGAACTATGGCTCTATTATAAAGAAGGATATATGGTAATATTTCTTCAACTTGATAAAATGGAAGAAGTTTCAAGAGCATTTTTTAAGAAATCAAAAAATGGATTCCCAAAAGATTGGATATCTAAATGGAAGGTACTTCATAAAGACATAGAATCGCTATCAAAAGATATATGGAAAGCAGATCTTACAAAATTAACAAATCAAGAATTATGGGCAAAATATCAGGAAATATATAATAGGGGCATGGACATGTGGGCACTTTCAATTTTTATTGACGCATTTGATCCCGGACATGATCAGCATATGATTAACAAGATTTCACATAAACATGGATTCAAGGAGGAAGAAAAACAAATCTTACTTAGTCCTTTAAATCAATCATATATAACAGAATTAGACAATGCATATTATAAGTTTAATAATAATGAAATTAGCACAGAGGATTTTCTCAACAGATTCTACTGGGTAGGTACTGACTATAGAATATTCACAGTATTAGATGAAAAATGGATTAGAGAAAAATCCAAGTACGCAGAAATAAATATCTTTGAATCTCCTTTAGAAGAACAGAAAAAAATATTAAAGAAATACAATCTTGATAGCAATCCTTTTGAAATCTTTCAAATACTAGCAGAATGGAGAGATGAGAGAAAAAGATTGAATTACATTGCAATATACGGGTGCGTTAAATTAATACGTGAGGGGCTAAAGAGACAGAATATTGACGAATCTAACGCAAATTTCTTATTAAATGAAGAAATAAAAGACGTGTTCTTAGGTAAGATCAATACTAAAACTATAATAAATAGAGATAAAGAAGGGATATTATTAAATGGAAAGGTCGATGGAGAAATGCTTTATATTACCGGAACGGAAGCCGAAGAAAAATTCAATTATCTAAAACAATTTCTACCAAATACAGATGTATCAGAAATTAAAGGAACAATTGCATGCAAAGGAAATAAAAAAGGAATCGTAAGAGTTGTTAGGCATTTATCAAGTATTGCGGCTGATAATCTTAAAGATGGTGACATCCTAGTAACTAGTATGACAAGACCAGAATTTGTACCCTTAATGAAAAAAGCCGGAGCCATTATAACTGACGAAGGAGGAATCTCAAGCCATGCAGCAATAGTAGCACGAGAGCTTAACATTCCTTGTATAATTGGAACGAAGATCGCTACCGATGTATTAAAAGACGGCATGGAAGTTAAAGTTGATGCAAATAAAGGCATAATTAAAATTCTAAAAAACAAGTAATTAGTTAACTTTATTTACCTTGTTTTTTTTTAAAACCTATGAAAATCATTAGAAATTTCAAGCAAATTAACAAGGACGATGTAGAGATAGCTGGAGGCAAGGGAGCAAGTTTAGGAGAAATGATGCAGGCCAAAATTCCAGTTCCTCCTGGTTTTGTTGTTCTTTCAAACACATTTGACGATTTCATAAAAGAAACAGATTTGAATGTGCAAATTGACGCTATACTTGACACAGTCAACACAGATGTTGTTCATACTATGGATGAAGCTTCAGAGAAAATACAAGCTTTAATTATTAATGAAGAGATACCAGAAGAAGCAAAGGAAGCTATATTAAAATCATTCAAAGAACTAAACACTAAGTTTGTTGCAGTAAGAAGTTCAGCAACTTCAGAGGATAGCGCAGATGCTGCTTGGGCAGGGCAATTAGACACTTTCTTAAACACAACCCAAGAAAACTTATTGGAAAATGTAAAGAAATGCTGGGCAAGCTTGTTCACACCAAGAGCAATCTTTTACAGATTTGAAAAAAAACTCCATAAAACACCAGTTTCTGTAGCAGTAGTTATCCAAAAAATGATTGAAAGTGAGGAATCAGGAATAGCATTTTCAGTCCATCCTGTAACACAAGACAAAAACCATATAATTATAGAAGCAGGATTTGGACTAGGAGAATCCATAGTAAGCGGACAAATAACTCCAGATAGCTATGTAATCGATAAACAAGACTGGCACATCATAGATATAAATGTTAGCGAACAAGAAAAAGGAATTTTCAAAAAAACAGGTAAGGAAGGTGGAAATGAATGGAAAAATCTTGGAGAAAAAGGAAACAAGCAGGTTCTAACAGAAAAAGAAATCATAGAAATCTCAAAACTAACTAAATTAATTGAAGATCATTATAAATTTCCAGTTGACATTGAATGGGCAAAAGAAAAAGGTAAATTCTATATTACTCAAAGCAGACCTATTACTACGTTGGGTTAGGAGAAAGTTAAAATCCTAAAATAGAATATTCTTTCAAAAACACTTAAATAACCATACTTCTTTTTCATTTAATGAAACAAAAACTTGATGAAATACTAAAAAAACAGCTAGAATTAGTTAACCCTAGCGAGGAAGATGCAACAAAAATAGAACAACTCAGTGAAAACTTCACAAAAGAACTAACTAACAGCCTTAAAAAGAAAAAAATAAAGGCAGAAGTTTTCATAGGGGGAAGTTTAGCAAAAAACACTTTAGTAAGAAAAGATGTTTATGATATTGATGTTTTTGTAAGATTTGACAAATCATATGATGATAAAAAAATTTCAAGCCTTCTTGGAAAAGTCTTGCCAAAAGCAAAAAAAGTCCATGGTTCAAGAGATTATTATCAAAAACATGTTGATAGCATAATAATAGAGATAATTCCGGTATTGAAAATATCAAAGCCTGAACAAGCAGTTAATGTAACTGACTTAAGTTATTTTCATGTCAATTACCTTGTAAACCAAATTAATAAAAATAAAAATCTAGTTAATGAAATAAGATTAGCAAAAACCTTTGCACATGCTCAAAATGTTTATGGAGCAGAATCATATATTCATGGTTTCTCAGGCTATGCTTTAGAACTACTAATAACACACTACAGAACTTTCCTAAAATTTATACAGGAAATAGAAAAGTTAGATATAACAAAAGGAAAACTAGTAATTGACCAAGCAAAGCAATACAAAGACAAACTTGCCGTCTTAAAAGAACTAAATAAGTCTAAGACTAATGGCCCCATAGTTCTTATAGACCCAACTTACAAAGAACGTAATGCTCTTTCAAGTTTATCCAAAGAAACTTTATACAAATTTCAAAATGTTTGCAGGTCTTTTCTCAAAAATTCAAGCTCAGACTTTTTTATTAAGAAATCTGTATCTGATGAATTTAAGAAACAAAAACCTATTATAATAAAAGTAAAAACAAATAAACAAGCTGGAGATATAGCTGGAACTAAAAGCAAAAAGTTCTACGATTTTTTCAACTCAAGATTAAAAAAAGAATTCACCATAAAGAAATCTGGATTTGAATATGAAGAGAGCAAGAATCTTGCAAACTTTTACTTAGTGCTCTCCAAAAAACCAGATAACATAATACAAGGACCCCCTGTAACTGCTCTAAATAATTTAACAAATTTTAAGAAAGCCCATCCAAAAGCTTTCGTAAAGAAAGGTTTTGCCCACACAAAACTTACACACAACTTAACTTTTAGTAGCTGGTTCAAACTTTTCCTAAAGAAGGATAAAAAGATTATAAGAGATATGGGGATAATTGGGATTAAGCAGAGTTAATGATTTCTTTCAGTTGTGCCTCTAATATCAAATCTTATTTGCTCAGAGTTCACTTCCCCATTTTCCCTTGCAAATATATCATAACCTGCATTTTTCAATAACTTATCAGCTTCATCACATAATTCATATGCATTTTTCTTTTCATTTTCTTCCTTTCCAGTTTCATATTCTACCATTTTATTCATTTTCAAATATCTTAACCTATTTAAAACTTACTCTCTCAAAGCATCCTAAAACTTTCCTAAAAAAAGATAAAAAGATTATAAGAGATATAGGGATAATTTGGATTAAGCAGAATTAATCATTCCTAAACATAAAACTAACTACTTCACCTCTCTCATGTAAATCTTCAGCAATTATATCACAATGCATGTCATAATTTTTATAAAAATCTTCTACCGCAGATTCAATTGCATCCATCAAATTATCTCCTAATGGTGCTTGTGCACAGAATTTTAATACTCCATAAGCATATTCCTGATTTATTATTGGCGTATTTTCAAGTAACTCTTTATTTCTTCTTTGATACAATGTTACTAAGTCTTGAGTATGTGAATATTCCCTCACAATTTCATATAAAAATTTCTCAGATCCAAGAGGTTGTAATGATAATGTTTGTCTTAATAATCCCATCTTAATTATCCTCCCTCAAAGCCTGTTCAAACATAAAACCTAAAGTTGAACAGAAAAAAGGAGTGTTCAACCAAACAGCAATCTCTTCATCTTGATTACTTTTTAAAATCATAAACAAAACTTGCTCATTGTCAGCAATAAAAAACCTTGTATCAACTTCAATTTTTTTTGCTTTTATCTTAAATTTATTATTTATTTTCTTAATGTCTTTCTCTTCTCCTGATAAGGCAATCTTAATTTTAATATTATTTTTTTTCAATTTTTCAAACAAAACTGAAAAAAATCTTGACTTTGTATTTATTTCCTGAGCAGAAGTGCAAATAATAACTTCTTTCTCAGCATTTTCTAAAAGTTCTTTAAGATGATTATAAATTGTTGATTTTCCTTTTATTGAGCCTGAAATATCTTCTTGTTTAATTGGCTGAATCCCAACATCATACAATTGTTTTAATTCATGATATTCAGTTTTATCTTTTAATTTCTTAATACTTTCCATTCTTTCATTAGCACTAGTTTGCACATTTGTCTTCAATTTTTCAATAATTATATCGGGTTTAACAGCTATGTATTTAACAGGCTTCCCTAATTTCATAATTGCAAATCCTCTCTTCTCCAAACTTTCCAAAACATCATATGTTCTTGATCTTGGCACTCCGGAGATCTCTGCAATCTCTCCAGCACTAGCAATTCCCTTTCCAAGCAAAGCTAACCAAACTTTAGTTTCATAAATATTAAGTTCAAATTGATCTTTAACTTGACTAATTAATTCTTGTTTTAGTAACATTTTCTTAAAATTTGATACAAAAAACACTATATAAACCTTTTCTTTGTTGTCACTATCCAATTAATACAAATGGAAGGATAATCCTCAAATCAACCAACTAACAATCATTCCTAAATACATCCCAATAGTAATAAAAGGCATTGCAGGGTAAAACTTACCTTTCTGAGCCATTACAAACAAATAAGATAAGGCCAAAGTAGCTGCAATTATAATAATAAAAGCATCCAGCAGCCCAAAAAACTTATAAAAAACACCAGCAGTTATAATTGGAAAAATTATATCCCCTCCTCCTAAAATTGCAAGATTAACTTTTATCTTAGCTTTTTTAAATTGTTTTTGTAAAACTCCATCACTTTCTCCAGCATACTTCTGTTTTAACATCTTAATCTTTATTCTTTCTTTCTTTTCAGCATAAGGAACAAAAAACCCTGTAAAAAACTGCAATTTTTCAATCTGAAACTTGGCCATTTTCTGCATAAATTCAGAGTGCCAAACAGCCCAAATATCATATAATGATATTAATAATAACAAAATGATTATCCACATAACATTAAGCAGTGGAATAAAAACAGCAGCAATACCAGGATAAATTAAAAGTTCAGTAAAATTATGTACGAGAAGATTTTTTTTAAAAATCTTAATATAAGCTAAAGGCAAGGCAATTACCAAGGCTAAAGAAGAAGCATAATAAACCAAATTCAACTTAAACAAAAAAACATTAAAAGCCAAACCAAGAGCCAATACTGTAACAACAAAATACCATAACCTAATAAAAGTTGCCGCATTTATTTTTGTTAATATAAAAAACAAAATAATTGCGATTGCAAAAGCAAAAATAATCTCAAAACCCATTGGCTTTTCAGCAAGTTCTTCTGGAGGCTCCATACCATAAGGCAAATCAATTCCATCAATATAACTTGCAACAACAAATATTCCAATTAATTGAGTTACCACAAACATGCTTATCAAAATAAAAGTTATCTTCCACGAGTGTTTCATTTTATCATCTCTTCCAATAAAAGATGGGAGAACTATTTAAAACTATTCAACAATAAACTTTATAAACAAACCATCTCACAAAACATCATGGAAGAAAATTACAAGATTTATTACATTGTATTAAGAGACGAAGAAGGAAGATATTATTATGAACTAAATCACTCTTTGGAAGATATGACTGAGGAGTTTGCGGACAATAAAAATAAAGTAGAGTTCTCAAGTTTTAGGATGGATTACTTAGATGATGCTAGAGATGTTTTAAATACAGCATGTGCCCAAACAACAGAAAAAGAACTTTATAGAGAATTAAAGTTTTTAGAACATTTAAAATAAACTATCTCAATCTTAAAGTCTCCAAATTCCTTGGAACATTTGTCTCAATATGATGCAGTTTATAAATCGAACTAGCAAGATCCAAACATTTACTTTGCTCTCCATGATTAAGTATGATTTTATTAGCCCTTGGCTGAGTTCTATTAGCATATTCTAATAACTCATTTCTACCAGCATGAGCGGATAATCCAGCAATAGTCACAATCTCTAAATTAACATCAATTAATTCTTCATTACCCTCCACATTCATCCTTACCTGCCTTATTCCATCTTGAACCTGCCTTCCTAAACTACCGGCTCCCTGATAACAAACAAAGCATATTTTATTTTTTCTATTTGAAGCAAAATGCCTTAAATATTCCACACTTGCTCCTCCAACCAACATACCTGAAGTTGCCAAAACAACACAAGGTTTTCCTTCAATTACTTTTTTTCTTTCAGCAGGACTACCAACTCTTTGAAAAACCTCTGAAATAAAAGGATTTTTATTCTGAAAAATATCTCTTTTCACTTGACTGCTTAGAAAATCAGGATAAGCTGTATGAATTGCATTAATATCCCATATCATACCATCAATATAAATTGGAACTTTTGGCATTTTATTTTCTCTCATTGCTTCTTCTAAAATCAACATAGTTTCTTGCGCCCTACCTAAACCCAACTCAGGAATTAAAACCTTACCCCCATTTTCAATAGTAGCACTAATCTCTCCAAGCAGTTGCTCTTCAGATTCTAATCTAGGAGGCAGTACATTAGTCTTCCCACCATAAGTAGCCTCCAAAATCATAGTCTCCATTCTTGGGAAATTTGCAACAGCCCTATCTAATAACCTGGTTTTAGCATATTTGAGATCCCCAGAATAAACTAAATTATGAGCACCATTACCAATATTAATATGAGTAATAGCAGACCCTAAACAATGTCCTGAGTTATAAAAAGTAATTCTAAAATCCGGGGCAATATCAGTGACTTCATTATAATCCAAGCAAATTGTATGCTTGACCATTTCTTTTACATCTACTGAAGAGAACAAAGGTGCTGCAGCTTGTTTATGAGCAACTCCAATATAATCTAAAGCCAATATGGCTGCCAAGTCTCTTGTAGGGGTTGTCATATAAATCGGACCTCTATACCCCATCTTAAACAAATAAGGAATTAAGGCTGAATGATCTATGTGGGCATGGCTAAGAATAATAGCATCTAAATCATTTATCTTAAATTCAGAAACATCTAAATAGGGGAATTTATCTTTCCCCCTGCCACCAACATTAATCCCACAATCCATAAGAATTTTTGTCTGAGGGGTCTGCAAAAGAATACAGCTTCTTCCAACTTGCCTTCCTCCACCCAAAAAAGTCACTCTAATCCATCCATCCGTTTTCTCAGAATTCCATTCTTTATAGATTTTCTTTCCAACAGAATTCAAGAACCTTTTCCTAAGATTATTGTTCTGATATAAAACTGCCCTGATATTTTCGGTTATTTTAGATTCAATTGCAGGACTTCTTTGAATTTGAGGTATCCAAAAACTTTCATCTTTAATATCTTTTAAAATCAATCCGGCCTTACCAATTACTAAACCAGGCCTCTTTGCTTCAATAACAACAATACTTCTTTGAAGATCAAAAAGAATATTTGTCAGTTCTGCCTCCTTAGGAACTATTTTTTTAATTATTTTCTCAACTTCTTCCTGGTCTTTAAGCAACTTACTATCAGCTCGCAATTCAATTCTTTTTTTAAACTTATTAACAAGTTCTTTTATCTTGCCCCCATTATCTTTAAAAAATTCAATCTCATTTGTATACAAAACTATGTTTGCTCCTTCAAAACTTGCACTACTAATTACTTTAGGCAATTCTTTCTGTATGTCTTTTAATATATCTGCCATTTTATTTAAAAATTATTAGATCCCACTCTCATTTCATCGATTACTTATTAATTAAAATTATTTACCTCTTATCAACCACTTCTTTTTTTTCCAAGTCTATCTCTATATTCAGGGGCAATTTCTTGAGCAACGACATGCTCTATTTTGCCATCTTTCATTTTAAAGACATCAATTCCATAACCACTTCCAGTATCTCTTTGTGTTGAAGATTTCAAGGCTTCTATAATAAGCTCAACACCTTCCTCTGTATTTATATCTTCTTTATATTCTCTCTCTAACAAACCTAAAACAAAAGGCATTCCAGAACCAAAGTTAGCATCAAAGTCTTCAACTTTCATTGCAGTTCCAGCAGGTTCTATAGTATAAAGTTCTGCACTGCCATCTTCATTTATACCAGCAACTAAAGTACCAACAATTGAAGGGATCATAGTAGGTTGTCTTATATTTCTATAAGTCATCATACCAATTAAATTAGCAGCCTCTTTCACGCTCGGTCTTTTTTTACTCCTCAACTCTTTCAATCTAAGCTCTGCAGCAATAACCTTTTTTTGCATTTCAATATCTGAAGCATTCCCTGTTCCACTTACAACTAAATAATCATTAATCTGAACAGCTTTCTGAGTATTCTTACTCATAACTAGATTACCAGCAGTTGTCTGCCTATCTGCGCCCATTATAACTCCGTCTTTACAAACAATACCTACAATAGTTGTTCCTGATTTAAGAATTGAATTCTTTAACTCTTGATCCATTTTAAAACTTAATAATCCTAAAATAATAATTTTAAATTTCTTTAGAATTTACAATATTTAGATGAAAAAAGGCTTTATAAATGTTTTTATCCAACACTACTAACATTACCATCTTTCGAAACTCTAATAATATTGTCTACAAAATCTTCCATCTTCTGCTCATGCGAGACTAATATCAACTGCTCAGTCTCTAATTCATCTAAAACCTCTCTCATCTTTTCTAACTGCTGAGCGCTAAAGCCATCTGTGGGCTCATCTAAGATAACAATATTAGAAGTCTTAATATTGCTCAACAAACTGTTTATTACTTGATTTAAAGACAGTCTATAGGCTAAAGCAATGGCAGTTCTCTCACCTCCAGAAAGAAAACTATAGTCCAACTCATAATCTTGCTGTTCAATCAAAGGAGAAAAATCATCATCAAGCCGAGCCGTCAAACTTTCAGAAACCAAAATTGAAAACCATTTTGAAAAAAGATTTGAAAACTCTTCTTTCAAAGTAATCATAACTTGCTTCTCTGTAAATAAAACAATTTCCAAAAATTTATTAGAAATCCAATCCTCTAACTCTTTGATTTTCATTGTTTGCCCCATTAACTTCTCCTTCTCCTCAATCTTTTCCTTACTTTCTTTTACTTGTTGTTCCAGAAAACCAATTTCTTTAATTATTTCGGCTTTCTTAATAGCAGCAGAACTTTCATCTTTCCTAGCTTCTGCTAACTCTCTACTTCTATCTCCATAGATCTCATCAAACTTCTCATATTCCTTTATAGAATCTTTAATCTTCAAAACTTCCTGTTCTGATACCATTATCTCTCCTTTCAAATCATTCATCTGTTTCTCAATATTATTGACTCTATCTTCTTTCTCTTTCAAACCTTCAAGCTTAACCTTGAGCAAATCCATATAAGACTTCTGCCTCTCAAACTCTGATTTAGCTTTCTTAGCCTCTTCTATCTTGCTAATTAATTCATTCTTCTTAACATTTAATTCTTCTACCTGCTTATCAACGAGCTCAATCTCTTTATTGGCATTATTAAGCATATTATTCTTATACTCTTCAGAAACTTCCTGCAGACAAGTAGGACATTCCTCCAAACCAGAAATCTTATTAACCAAACTAGAAGCTTCCATTTTCTTACCTTCTAAACTTTTCACCCTACCAACAACATCAACATACTCCTTTTGAACTTCATTTTCCTTATCCTCCTGAAACTTAATTCGATCATCCAAAGAATTATACTCTTCTTCACTAAACTTTAACTTGCCAATCTCATCAACCTCTTTCTTCAGACTATCAATACTACTAACAAAACCACCTATTTGTCTTTTCTTCTCATTAATCAACATATTAGTTTTTTCCATCTCATTCTCAAAAGTTTTCTTCTCATTAATCTTCTCTTCAACTTCCTTAACAGCTTTCTCCTTCAAACTAATAATCTCTAAAGTTTTCTTACATTCTTCTTCAGCAACTTTCTCCTCTCCCCTCAATCCAATAAGATCTTTCTCTTTAACAATCAAATCCTCTTTAATCCCATCCAGATCTTGCAATAAAGCTTCATTAATCCTTATCCTCTCTCTCAATTTAGAACACAACAAACCAACATTCTCCTGAATCCTTTTATACTTATCAATTCCAAAAACATGCCTCAAAGTATTAAGCCTAACATCCCTCGGCTCTAAAATAATCTGTTTCATCTCTTCCTGAGGAGTATAAACAGTAAATTTATACAACAAATTAGTCTTCTTAGCAAACTCAGCAGGATAATTTAACAAACCAAGTATCTTGGCCTTAATTTCAGTCACACTCTCTTCAAATTTTTCCTCCCCTATAGTAAGGGAAACATAATCTTGGGTAATAGACTTTTTTCCTCTCTTCAAAGTTCTCTCAATAATTACTTCTTTCCCATCAATATCAAACTCCAAAACAACTCTGCCTTTATCCATACCATTACGAAGAAGAGAATTTGCTTTCTGAGACGGTTGTAATCCAAACAATGCAAATTCAACAGCCAACAAGATCGTTGTCTTACCAGATCCAATATCTCCTGACAATAAAGTAGAACCTTTCGGAAACTCTATTACCTGATCCTCATAACTCCTCAAATTATTAATCACCAGTTTTTTTAATAGCATAAAATTAGTAAAATAATCTTTTTTATAAGAATGATTATACTATAAAATATAGAAAATTTTAAATAAGATCAATTGCTAATAATAACATGGAACAAAAACAAGTAACTCTAGAAGAATTTAATCAAATAAAGAAAGAATTAGCAAATCTTAAGAAACAGGTATCTGATTTAGGATCTTTAAAAGAGGATTTAGAATTCTTAAAAAGTGTTGATGAAGGGTGGGAAGGATATGATAGAGGAGAAGTTGTTGAAGTAAGCAGAGAAGATATTTCTAAAGAACTAAAGAAGTGGTAATGGTAAAATGTGGTGAGAATAATTTTTACTAAGATATTTCTTAGAAAGTTATCTAAGATAAAAGATAAGTCTTTTAGAGAACAAGTAGATAAGCAGATTAAGAAAATTGCAGATAATCCTAAGATTGGCAAACCTATGAGATATAAAAGAAAAAGGACAAGAGAGTTATATCTTGGTTCGTACAGATTATCATACGCTTATTTATTAGAAGAAGATAAAATAGTTATTATAAATCTCTATCACAAAGATTTCCAATAATTAAAAAAATATAAATCCCCTCTTAAAAACTCATCAAAAAAACAAATTAAAAATAAAAAAATAAAAAAAATTAATTAGTAATAATTTGTTTCTCCGAGTTCTTCAGCTTCTGCAGGTTTCTTTGATAATAATACTATAAGTATTATTAAAAGTACTACGAATACAATAACCAAGATTATTGTAAGGACAACTGTTGTGTTTGTTACACTAACAGCAGATCCAGTAATACCAGAACCTTTTTGCACATTAACACTATAGCTAACTTGTTTTGACAAGCCAGATTCACTATTTGCATTAATTGCAACTAAGTATGTTCCTTCTTCAGCGCTACTTGTAGCCTTTACTTTAACTTTTACAGTTCTGCTTGAGTCCGCACTAACCGCAACAACAGATTCAGATACTTCTACAATTAATCCTGATTCCTCAGGTGTAATTGTATAAACAACCATCTGATCAGTTGGGTTAACTAAAACAAGATCAAAACTTGTCTCTTGTCCAGGTGCAACTGTCTTTGAAGCTGTAGATGAATACAATCCTGTATCAACACTTCTAACAACAACTCTTGATACAGCTTTTTCACTTGCATCATAGTTGTATGCTTCGACTTCTACTTCATAGTTACCAGGAACAGCATTTCTAGGTATAGTTAAGTAAACTCTCTTACTAACTGCGTCATTGATAGCATCATCAGATGTATCTTGACCAGATGCAAGATCGCCTACATATACCGTTCTACTGATTCCTAATCCAGGAATAGAAGCTTTAACATATACGTTGTCAAGTCTTTCATGACCAGCGTTTTCAACAACAACATCAACTGCAACTCTGCTACCTACTGTAACAACATCTTCCATGTCAATAGATAAAAGATTCAAACTGTTTTGTTCTCTTTGAACTAACAACTCTATCGTGTAAGAGTCTCTAACAGGTCTTTGATCTTTGGCAGTAAATTCTACTTCAAGGAAAACTTTCCTTGAAAGATCCTCAGGATCCAATCTTGAAGGTAAATGTAAAGAAAATCTCTTAACATATGTATTACCCTCAATCATATGGAATTCACCAGACATATCAGAAACTTCTTCTCTGAAACCAGTTCCAAGAAGAGAAACTTTCACTTCTACATCTGAGAAATTAACCGATTCTGGTAGATTAGCAAGATCATTTGCACTAAATCTAACCACAACAGGAATAGTTTCTGAAACAGATACTGCAATTGGAGCACTAGCACCAGGAGCAATAACTTCTACACCATTAACATCAATTTGTTCAATGTTAACAAAGTGCTCAGTAGCCGCAACCATACTTAAAGCAAAAACTAAAGCAAATATTGCTATAAAAGAAACTAAAATTGCTTTGTTTTTCATATAAGGTTTTTAAAAATTTAATTAACTTT
>Ga0310122_10000073_pt1 | contig 64525 bp, 58 predicted proteins | sample CB6_Bottom_1051__FD_203503 | JGI IMG/M metagenome (GOLD analysis project Ga0310122, IMG submission 203503) | Marine microbial communities from Western Arctic Ocean, Canada - CB6_Bottom_1051 | ecosystem: Environmental > Aquatic > Marine > Oceanic | place: Canada: Western Arctic Ocean | collected... | reverse complement strand
GTTTGCCCTACAAGTTGTTTTTCTCTTTGATTTAGCTCTCGTCCAGCGTCTGACTGCTTGTCATTCGATAGTTGTCTTCTCCACCACAACCAAGTGGTGATAAGTGAAAAACTCGCAAAGGACAACCATTGCATCTGCCAACCGATTGGTAGCGCGCCTAATAGCGCTCCGACCAACATGGCAGATATGCCTATCCACAAAAAGTAACCAGCAGTACCAACCAGCTCTAGGGCTAGCAGCGCTAGACCAAATGCTAACCAATGCCAGTGGTTTACTTGCTCTAGTAACTCGAACATAAGTTAGTCCTTACTACCCTTGTCGTTGCTTTGTGCAAACATCTCTGCGATACCTGCAACAGAACCCATTAGGCCAGTCGCTTCGAGTGGTAGCATGATTATCTTGCCGTTTTCAGCTTGGCCAATAGACTTCAGTGCGTCGGTGTAACCTTGTGCAATAAAGTAATTGACCGCTTGCATGTCACCTTGAGCGATGGCTGTCGAGACCATTTCTGTCGCTTTAGCTTCTGCTTCTGCTGCACGCTCACGAGCTTCTGCTTGCAGGATTGCAGCTTGCTTTTGACCTTCCGCTTTTAGGATTTCTGATTGCTTATGACCTTCCGCTTTTAGGATCTCAGCTTGTCTTACACCTTCAGCCGATAAAATGTCGGCACGTTTGTTTCGCTCAGCTTTCATCTGGGCATTCATCGCGGCGGTTAGATCAGCTGGTGGCTGTACATCTTTGATTTCGATACGAGTAACTTTTACGCCCCATGGGTTAGTTGCTTCATCCACGATATTTAGCAGCTTGGTATTGATCATGTCACGCTGGCTAAGCATTTCATCTAGCTCCATAGAGCCAAGTACAGTACGGATATTGGTGAGGGTTAAATTACGGATCGCATGCTCAAGGTCATTTACTTCATAAGCCGCTTTCGGTGCATCGATAACTTGTACGAAGCAGACAGCATCAATCATGACATTAGCATTATCTTTGGAGATGACTTCTTGAGCTGGGATATCGAGAACTCGTTCCATCATACTGATGCGTTGTCCGACTTTATCGATAAATGGAATGATCAGGTTTAGGCCTGGTTTGAGTGTCTGTGTATAGCGGCCAAAACGTTCTACGGTCCAGTTATTGCCCTGTGGAACGGTTTTGACACCAGCGAAAATGAACAGTAGTGCGACGACAGTAAAGACGCCAATAGTAATCAATGTATCAATAGCCATACAAAATCCTTTGTAAGTTTAAGTTTTTGATAGTTCACTATTGATACTGGCTCATATTTAAATTCTGAGCAAATTTATAAACGAGAAATGGGCCATAAAATATTGATTTTATGGCCCATTTTATATTGTTTCATTCGATAAACTAATTGATTAAATTGTCAGTTTTCGATGTTTAATCTAACGATTTTAGGGTTTTGTTAGTAAAGCAGAGAGTAGAGTTGTCGACGGTACTTACTGGCAACTGGGTTTCCTTGCCCAAGCGCACTTAAGATGTCCATGAACTCTTTTTTCATATCGCCATCGCAAGCATTTAGATCTTTTGCTAGGAAAGACCACAACAGCTCCATCGCTTCTTCGTTGCGGTTCACTTGGTGATATTGTAATGCTAACTCAGAGGCAGTCTTAGCATCATTCGGGTCTTGCTGCAGAGCGGTTTCTAATGCCTGTATTTCAGGGCTGTCTGCTGCTTGCTTGTGAAGTTCAAGTTTCGCGACTAAGCCTTTGTAGTAGTTGTCTTGGTACTCTAGAGGAATGGTGGCTAGTTGAGTTTCAGCAAGATCAAACTGTTGCGTTTCTAACAAACACTCTGCAATCGCCAGTTTTACTTCGCCTTTGCTTGTTAGCGCAGCTGGAAGTTGTTGCATTGCTGCCAGTGCTTGTGTGTGCTCACCTGCTTGCATTTGCTCTAGAGCTTGACGTAATGCAAGTTCATCTTGGCTAGGAAGGTGCTTGTTTAGCATTTCGACAATGGCTTCTAAGCTCTGAGGGCCACCAAGCCCATCGACAGGCTGACCGTTAACAAACAGTGCAATAGTCGGTAGTGCTTGAACCCCAAATTGGCTAGCAATGGCTTGCTCTTGCTCGCAGTTCAATAGGGCTAGGGTGAAAGCGCCATTGTATTGCTGAGTTAATGTTTGCAGTTCAGGAATGACTTGGGCGCTCTCTTGGCTCATTGGTGCCCAAAATTGGATGAGTACAGGGGTCTGCATCGAACCTTCTAATACTTGACGAAAGTTCTGCTCATTAAGTTCAACAATATGCGGAGATTGCATTTACGTTCCTTGAGGTTTGTTTATGGATACGTTGCAAATATGGGGGGATAAGTCGGTAACTTCAAGATCTAACTGGGGTATCTCAGATAAAAAGAGACAAAAATAAAAAAACGCTATGCTTCGATGTTGGTAGGATGTTTATCTCTACATAGAAGGCATAGCGTAATCATTGAGGTGGTCAGTGAGATATTGCGTGAGATACTCAAAACAGAATAAGCAACGTAATCGCCACACTCACACCTACCCAATTAAGGCGGTTTAAAGTCATGAAATATCCAGATTAGATTCACCAATTGGGAGTAATTGATGAGATAGGATAAATCATGACATCTTATTGTTACGGAAAAATTACATCGTTACATTAAAGTTTGCGACTGTGCATTCAAAGTTAGAAAATTATGCAGCTTTTCTCAAAATAGGGTCTAGCAAGCGACTCGGTAGAATCCTTTTCAATACCGCGAACACTTTAGTCGGGGTCGTAACTCGGTATCTTAGCTTTGGTTTCTCTGTGGTGAGTGCGTGATAAACTGGCTCAACACAACTTTCAGGCGGAAGAACAAAAGCGTTGTTCGATGATTCTTTTTCGAGTCGGTCTTTTTGTTGTTGATAAGCTTCTTGATGAGCGCTGCTAGCAATGGTGATCCATTTATTGAAGGCTTTCAGGGCATTATTTCTAAATTGGGTTTCTATTGGACCTGGCTGCAATAACGAGATATGAATACCGCTGCCATGCAGTTCTAAACGTAACGTATCTGTCCAGCCTTCTAGCGCGAACTTTGAAGCGTTGTAAGCGCCACGATATTTCATTGCGGCAAAACCTAATACGGAACTGTTTTGCACTATTCGGCCTTCACCGCGTTCGCGCATGTGCGGGAGGATCTGACAAACAAGGTGATGCCAACCAAAGAAGTTGGTTTCGAATTGCTCTCTGAGCCCCTGGGTCGGTAAGTCTTCTAGCGCGCCTGCTTGACCGTAAGCGCCGTTATTGAATAACCCATACAACCCGTTAGGTGCGAGTGCAATCGCAAGCTTGGCGCCATTCTCGATACTCTCTTGGTTGGAAAGATCTAATTGAATACAAGTGAGGCCTTCATCTTGAAGGCGTTGAACATCTTGTGGGTCACGGCAAGATGCAATGGCATGAAAGCCGCGTTTTTGAAGTGCATGAGCACATGTATAGCCAATGCCTGTTGAGCAACCAGTGATAAGAATCGACTTGTTCACACTTAATCCTTTATTAGAGTCTCTATCGCCTTAGAGTAAAGAATTAGTCTTGATGTTGTAACAAGTTTTTTAGTGCCGGTTCGATTCTTGAGTAACTAAAGATAAATCCCATTTCAGTGAGCTTCTTTGGTTTGGAACGAATGCTGTCAAAGAGCAGACAAGAAGATTCACCCATCAGAAGCGACATTGCCCATTTAGGCGTGAACAAGAAATGCGGTCGACGTAGTTGCTTGGCGAGTGTGCTGCTGAACAGTTTGTTGGTGACAGGGTGCGGGGCACACATATTAAATTCCCCTTGAGCATGAGGCATCGACAATAAGTGATTGATAGCTCTCACCATATCTAGCATGTGAATCCAAGGCATATATTGTTCGCCTGAACCTAGCGGTCCACCAACTCCGAGTTTGTACGGCATAAGCATCTTTTTGAGCGCACCGCCATTTTCACCAAGTACAATACCTGTTCGCAGTAGTATCACGCGTGTGCTTTCTGATTGTGCTCTCTTGGCTATCTCTTCCCAATGAGCGCAAACTTTGTGAGGGAAGCTTTCATCTTCTACTTGTAGTGATTCGTCAAACGGATGTTGCTGTTGATCACCATAGTAACCCACGGCTGAGCCGCTAATAAAAGCCTTCGGCGGGTTGCTGCTGGCATGAATTAAATCGACCAGTTTTTCAGTAATGTGCCAACGGCTGTTACAGACCCTCTCTTTTTGCTCCGCACTCCAACGCTTGTCAGCGATAGGTTCGCCAGCAAGATTGACCACTACATCGAAGTCATTGAGATCGCTGAGTTCATCAAGAGATTGAATGTAATGAAGGTTATTCTGGTTCAGATGATTTAGGTTTTGCTTCGCTTTTTCGGGGCTCCGCGTCAACAATGTCACGTCGTCAGTATTCCAACTTTTGACCAATTCAGAACCAATAAATCCCGTACCACCCGTTAACAATATCTTCATACCAATCTCCCTATTAAACATAATTATAGACATGGCTTGTTTTTGAACGCCAATCAATACGAAAAAATCACTATAACGATCAGTTGGTTTCAATCGTGTGATACCCAAATTACGCCGTATCAATTTACGAAAGAATGAAATTAAATTCATCAAGTTAGGATGTATACCGCTATCACATTTATGCACTTTACTCCGATATGTTACCAACTGCGTAATATTTGTCACATAAGGAATGGTAAGGATTTGCCATGATTATTAGTAATTAATAACCAGACACAATTTCAATGACTAGGAGTTGCGATGACGGCAGTACTTGCTTTGTTTCGAGCCATGTTAGGTAGTCTAAGGGATCTCTTGCCGATCGTGGCGGTGATTGCTTTCTTCCAGCTTGCTGTTTTGCAAGAGCCACTCCCTCATCTTTTGTCTATTCTAACTGGCTTAGTGCTGGTGGTTTTTGGACTGACTTTTTTTATCTTTGGCCTTGAAATGGGTCTGTTCCCAATCGGCGAGTCGATGGCTCAAGCTTTTGCTCGTAAGGGGAGCGTGTTCTGGTTATTGACCTTCGCTTTCTGTTTAGGTTTTGGTACCACCATTGCCGAACCCGCGTTAACCGCAGTGGCTGCTGAAGCAGCAGAAGTTGCAGCTGAAGGTGGTGTCATTCCCAACTCTTTAGATGAAAGGGAACAATATGCCGATGGCCTGCGCTTCACCGTGGCGTTATCGGTCGGTATTGCCATTCTATTAGGAGTACTTCGGATCTTAAAAGGCTGGCCAATTCAGTACATGATCATCGGTGGTTATATTGGTGTGGTGGTGCTCACTGCATTTGCCCCGGAAAACATTATTGGGATTGCGTACGACTCTGGCGGTGTCACAACATCGACGATAACCGTTCCGTTAGTGACCGCATTAGGGGTGGGTTTAGCCTCGGCGATTAAAGGACGAAACCCGATGATTGATGGCTTTGGATTGATCGCCTTTGCTTCACTTCTGCCGATGATGTTTGTCATGGTGTACGGGATGGTGGTGACATGATCAGTGTGCAGCAATTTATCGACACCTTTCTAGGCACTGTGATGGATGTGATTCCGATTGCGGTGATCATCTTCGGTTTTCAGTTAGCGGTACTGCGTAAGCCTGTCAATAACCTTGCCAAAGTGCTCATCGGTTTCTTTTACGTCATTCTTGGCTTATCACTCTTTTTGATGGGGTTGGAGCTCGCGTTATTCCCTCTAGGGGAGACGATGGCAATGCAACTCACCGAACCAAGCTTTTTGACTGAGTTTAAGATCAGCTCTGGTCTTTCATTGGCTTGGTTTGATTATTACTGGGTTTACCTGTTTGCGTTTTGTATTGGTTTTAGTACCACGATAGCCGAGCCTTCTTTGATTGCTGTAGCGATTAAGGCAAACCAAGTATCCGGTGGCAGTATCAGTGTTAACGGACTGAGAATCGCTGTGGCATTAGGCGTTGCCATCGGTATCTCATTGGGTAGTTACCGTATTGTTGCGGGCGATCCTATTCATTACTACATTATTTGTGGCTATGTCATTGTGGTGATTCAAACCTTTTACGCCCCCAAATTGATCATTCCATTGGCCTACGATTCAGGCGGGGTTACGACATCTACCGTGACTGTACCTTTAGTGACGGCTCTTGGATTAGGGCTTGCTTCAACTGTACCGGGACGAAATCCAGTAATAGACGGTTTCGGTTTAATCGCCTTTGCGAGTTTGTTCCCCATCATTTCGGTGATGAGCTACGCCCAAATAACCCAATGGTTAAACCGTTTACACACCTCTAAGGAGAGCAAAGATGCGCTTTAAACTTATCCTAGCGTTTGTAGAAGAGAGCAAAACCGACATTGTGCTCGATGCCGCGCGTGATGCGGGCGCAACCGGAGCAACCGTGATTAATAATGCCAGAGGGCAGGGCTTAAACCAAAAGCGCACCTTCTTCGGATTAACATTAGAGGTGCAAAAAGATGTGCTGCTGTTTGTCGTTGAGGAGCATCTAGCAAGGCATATTCTTGAAAGAATTAGTGAAGTGGGGGAGTTTGACCAAGAATCGGGACAGGGTATTGCAGTACAGATAGATGTGGAAGATGCAGTCGGCGTTGCGCATCAAGTTGAGACGTTAACAAAGGTTGTGGAGGATGAGCTATGAGTACCAGTGAAAAGATCCGAGTAGGCGATGTCATGGCCAATACGTATGTGATTATCGATGGGCTAACTACGGTGTTAGAAGCGATAGAGATGGCTAAAAAGCACAAAGTGAAGGCAATCATTGTCGATAAACGCCACGAGGATGACGAGTACGGTATCGTGTTGATGAATGATATAGCAAAGAAAGTGTTGGCTAAAAATCGATCTCCGAAGCGAACCAATGTTTATGAAATCATGACCAAGCCAGCGCTAAGCGTATCTGCTGAGATGAACGTAAAGTATTGCGCTCGCCTGTTTGAACGCTTTGGTATCAGTCGCGCGCCAGTAGTTCGTGATAACAAGATAGTCGGTATGGTTAGTTACAATAATATCGTGATCAACGGTATGGCGAGAGATGACGTGTAGCATTTAGATACGTACAATAGGCTCATAAATTTTATGGAGAAGTACGTGTGAAATTATTTTTTGCTTCAGACCTACACGGTTCGCTGCCCGCAACAGAAAAGGTATTAGAACTCTACCAAGCGTCTGGTGCGCAATATTTAGTGCTATTGGGTGACATTCTGAATCATGGGCCAAGAAATCCGATTCCAGAAGGATACAATCCACCGGCGGTTGCAGAGAAGTTGAATGCGTTTTCTCAAGAGATCATCGCCGTTCGTGGTAATTGCGACAGTGAAGTGGATCAAATGCTGTTGTCTTTTCCAATGATGATGGATTACTCATGGGTGTTATTGGAATCAGGTCAGCGTATCTTTCTAACCCATGGTCATTTGTATAACACCACTAAACGACCAGCACTAAAAGCGGGGGATATTATTGCCCATGGGCATACCCATATTCCAGTTGCCGAATACCAAGATGATATCTTTATCTTTAACCCTAGTTCGGTGACATTCCCACGAGATGGTCACGCAGCGAGCCATGGCATCTATGAAAATAATACCTTTAAAGTCATTAGCCTTGAAGGTGACGTAATTGTGAGTGGCGAGCTTTAAATAAACTCAATCGGCGGCGTTAGAAAAGGCTTACTTTGAGTCTACGTGGCCGAGGTCCCTGTCTGGAGCAATGATGTTTCGCACTCTTTGCTTCAGAACTTTCGCTTCTGGAAAACCTTGATCTGCTTTTCTTTCCCAAATCTGCACACCATTACAAAAGATTTCGAACCTGCCTCCGGTGTCTGGATGCAAGCTCACTTGTTCAATTTCTTCGCTAAAGGTATGCAGCAGCTCTTGGCATAACCAACTAGAACGAAGCATCCAATTACACTGACGGCAATAGTGTATTGCGATTGTCGCTTTTGTTGCTGTCTCTTTTGCTGGCGTCAGATTTGGTTGATCCGTATTCATAGTTAATCCTTAAAATGCTACATCCGTAATTTGATACCAACGGCTAACAAAAAAAGGGGCATCATGCCCCTTTCTATTGGTATACAGTTTAATGGAATTCAGTTATTGATATACATAAATAACTGCAGAGTTTTAGTTTGAGAACAAAACGGTAGAACCGTGATTTAAGCTAGTGAGCAGCAGTGCTTTCTGATTAATAATATCAATGCGTCGGCTTTGCTCTGCATCCATCTTAATCACTTGAGTGATAAGCTCGAGTTGCTCTTCCGAAAAGTCTTGGCGCTCAGCCGAAGTTACATCTTTAAACTCCGTTGGCGAAATCAGTAAATAGTTATCGTTAATATCCCACTGACCTGTTTCTGATATGTTGATCACATTCGCAGGTGCAGTTTGAGTGCTGTACAGCCTAACCACTGACATTCTCAGGTACGTACCATTTGGTAGGTATTTCGCATTCGATGATAGTTCAACTCTACGCAGCGGGCCGATTGCATCAGCTTGCTTGTTGTCGCTAATCAGAGTCACCATTTTCGATTGCCACTCATGCTGAGTGAGCAAGCGCTCTACTTTTGCGTCGCTGCCCCAATATAACCAACCACTTAAGAATGCAGATAGAACCAGTAAAATAATCGATACTTTTAATTTCATGTTACTGACCACCGTTACAAATGTCGTTTACATCCGACTGGTTTGCGTAAATTCTTAGGGTTACATTTTCGCTAGAGTAATCTTGCGGGTGAATGTAGTTGAGGGCAAGGTTGTTGGTTTGTCCGCCTGTTGCAATCACCTCAGTCGGTTTCAACATACCAGTGTGATTGGTGTTGTAACGCATTACACACTTCTCTATCGCTGGTAGCCAACTGCTGAGATCAGGATGATTGATTGGGGTTTGAATCTTTACACCATCCACTTCAGTCAATGTTCTGAACTCGGATTCTGCGGGGTTAGTAAACGTTAAAACCAGAATTGGCATGATGAAAGCCGCAAGCAATAACGAAAACGCTAACCATTTATTGGTGCTTTTAACCGGGGTAGCAGTTGGTGTTGTTGCTGGTTCCACTTCAACTTTGGTTTCTTGAAACTTTGTAATTGACTCGGGCTCGACAGCTTCAGTCATTGCTTCTTCGGTCATTGTAGGCGTTGCAAACGTTAAGATAGGTTCTACGTCATTTTCTGCAATTTCAGCCGCTGCTGGCTGATCATTTGATGAAAGTGGTGCAGAGCGTTCAACGGTTGCAATAAATTGGTAACCGCGTTTAGGTACCGTTTTTACGAATTCTGGAGATTTGGTTGAGTCCTTGAGCATCTTTCTCAGAGTCGAAACTGCTTGCGTTAAGCTTGAGTCATCAACCTCAAAGCCTTGATCTCGCCAAACATACTCGTGCAATTCATTACGAGTGATAACTTCATTGGGTCTTTCTGACAGCATCAGGAGAATGCGGCTTTCATTGCTGCCAAGGCGCACGACTTCGCCGTCGCTCATTTGGTCAACAAGTGAATTGCTATTTGGATCGAATACGAACCGCTGTGCGAGAATAAACTTTGTGCCGATATTGCTCATTGAATTCTTCTATTTTGGATGATTTTGAGTGCGAAATAGACAAATCTCAGGTGAAGTTCCGTTAATTCTTCACCAAATCATGGCTTCTTTTATGTTCTTTTATATTTATCAGGCTCAAGGATAATAAAAACAGATCAAAAAAACAGTGTTTTTATGATTTTTGACCTTGAATTTACATTTGTCATCCTCATGTTAATGAACATAAGAGTGGCATCAAGTGTTACGCCCCTATGGTATTCAACATAAAGTATAGATGTTTTGGAGTAAAAATGAGCGAAACAGCAACGCAAAATAAAGAGACTCGTGGCTTTCAATCTGAAGTAAAACAACTACTTCACCTAATGATTCACTCACTGTATTCAAATAAAGAAATCTTCCTACGTGAGCTGATCTCTAACGCATCTGACGCGGCTGATAAGCTTCGTTTCCAAGCCTTGTCAAACGGTGACCTTTACCAAGGTGATGCAGACCTAGGTGTAAAATTATCTTTTAGCGCTGAAACCAATACTTTAACGATTTCTGATAACGGCATCGGCATGAGCCGCGACAACGTTATTGAGCATTTAGGTACGATTGCTAAATCGGGTACTGCAGACTTTTTCTCAAAGCTGTCTGAAGACCAAAGCAAAGACTCTCAATTGATTGGTCAATTTGGTGTTGGTTTCTATTCTGCATTCATCGTTGCAGACGCGGTAACGGTTCGCACACGTGCAGCAGGTCTAGCGAGTAATGAAGCTGTTCAGTGGCACTCTGCAGGGGAAGGTGATTACACCATCGAAGACATCACTAAAGAGTCTCGTGGTACTGATATCATTCTTCATATGCGCGAAGACGGTAAAGAATTCCTAAATGAATGGCGTCTGCGTGAAGTCATTGGTAAATACTCTGATCACATCGGTATCCCTGTTTCTATCTTAACTGCGGTTAAAGATGACGAAGGTAAAGACACCGAAGAGAAACATTGGGAACAGATTAACAAGGCTCAAGCGCTTTGGACTCGTAACAAGTCTGATATCGAGAAAGAAGAGTACCAAGAGTTTTACAAGCACGTATCTCACGACTTTGCTGATCCACTAACGTGGAGCCATAACAAAGTTGAAGGTAAGAACGACTACACAAGCCTACTTTACATCCCAGCTAAAGCACCTTGGGATATGATGAATCGTGACCATAAGAGCGGCCTTAAGCTTTATGTACAGCGAGTATTCATCATGGATGATGCAGAGCAGTTCATGCCATCTTACATGCGTTTCGTTCGCGGCTTGATTGACTCAAACGATCTACCACTGAACGTGTCTCGTGAAATCTTGCAAGATAATAAGGTAACTCAGTCTCTTCGTGGTGCATGTACCAAGCGTGTCCTGACTATGCTTGAGCGCATGGCGAAGAATGACAATGATAAGTACCTAGAGTTTTGGAAAGAGTTTGGCCTTGTACTGAAAGAAGGCCCAGCGGAAGACATGGCGAACAAAGAAAAAATCGCTGGTTTACTTCGCTTCTCATCAACGGAAGTTGACTCTGCTGACCAAGCTATCAGCCTGGTGTCTTACGTTGAACGTATGAAGGAAGGTCAAGACAAGATTTATTACCTAACAGCAGATAACTACGCTGCCGCTAAGAACAGCCCGCATTTGGAGCAGTTCAAAGCAAAAGGTATCGAAGTGGTTCTAATGTACGATCGTATTGATGAGTACGTAATGAACTACCTGACTGATTTTGATGGTAAGCAGTTCCAATCGATCACCAAAGCGGGCTTAGACCTAAGCAAATTCGAAGGCGAAGAAGAGAAAGAGAAGCAAAAAGAGGCAGAAGAAGAGTTCAAATCTGTTGTTGAGCGCACTCAATCTTATCTTGGTGATCGTGTTAAAGAGGTTCGCACGACATTCAAGTTAGCAACTACACCTGCTGTTGTTGTTACCGATGATTTCGAGATGGGCACTCAAATGGCTAAACTTCTTGAAGCTGCGGGTCAAGCTGCTCCTGAGGTGAAGTACATCTTTGAGATTAACCCTGAACATGCGCTAGTTAAGCAGATGGCTGATGAAGCGGACGAACAAGCGTTTGGTCGCTGGGTTGAGCTATTACTTGGCCAAGCTATGCTGGCTGAAAAAGGCTCAATGGAAGATCCGTCACAATTCTTAGGTGCAATCAACGAGCTACTAACAAAACGTTAGTCTTTCGACTTTGGGCTAAGCCTATAATTATAAATAAAAGCTCGCGAATGCGGGCTTTTTTTATGAACGTCGCTTAAATTCATCGAAATGCAGCTAAAGTCGCTAACAAGACGAACGCAAACGCTGTCGATACATTCTTTAGTCTTAATTTCAGCCAAATTGAATATTAATGTGATAGAATGCTCGACCTAATCAGCTGGTACTATGAACCTATCGTCTCCAGTTGTATGATTTTTAAACGTTATACCGAAACTTACCGTTTTGCTTCTGTTTACAGTTGTGCTTAGCCTCAGTTGTTACCTAACCTCTCTTGTTTGACCTAAATTAAACCAGAAAGGCGGGATAGTGAGCTTCGGTATAAATCATAATTTTTATAAGAGGATTAAACATGCGCATCATTCTTCTAGGTGCTCCTGGCGCGGGTAAAGGTACTCAAGCTAACTTCATCATGAACAAATTTGGTATCCCTCAAATTTCAACTGGTGACATGCTACGTGCTGCTATCAAAGCGGGTACTGAGCTTGGTAAGCAAGCAAAATCAGTAATCGACGCTGGTCAGCTAGTTTCTGATGAAATTATCCTTGGTCTAATCAAAGAGCGTATCGCTCAAGATGACTGTGAGAAAGGTTTCCTACTAGACGGTTTCCCACGCACAATCCCACAAGCGGATGGCCTAAAAGAAATGGGCATTGCTGTTGATTACGTTGTTGAATTCGACGTAGCTGACGATGTGATTGTTGAGCGTATGGCTGGTCGTCGTGCTCACCTTCCTTCTGGTCGTACATACCACAGTGTGTACAACCCACCTAAAGAAGAAGGTAAAGATGACATCACTGGCGAAGAGCTTGTTGTACGTGATGACGACAAAGAAGAAACAGTTCGTGCACGTCTAGGCGTATACCACGATCAAACGGCTCCGCTTATTTCTTACTACGGTAAGGAAGCAGAAGCAGGTAACACTAAGTACCTTAAATTTGATGGTACTAAGCAAGTTGCTGAAGTTAGTGCAGAACTTGAGAAAGCACTAGCATAATTGGCTAACAGCCAGTTTTCGAATTTGATATATTGGAAGCGACCGTTAAGGTCGCTTTTTTTGTTTCAATTTTTAGTAATATACCAATCTATATAAATCGATTGTGCACTGCTTCCGCGGTACGGCTTAGATTCGCGAGGCTAACGCTCAAGGTGATGTTGTGATAACCCCGGTTAAGAACGATTATTCTTAAATTTAGTGGCTCAACAATGATCTTATACTTATGCCGATTAGTATATTACGTTCCAGAAAATCACACATTGGTCTCAGGTATCTATGGAAAATAATAAAAAGCAGGGCGTTTTACTGGTGAACTTAGGAACACCAGATTCGGCGACCCCGGCTGGCGTTCGTCGATTTTTGAGTGAATTCTTACACGATAAGCGAGTCGTAAATCTAACGCGTTGGCTTTGGTGTCCTATTTTACATGGGGTGATCTTACCGATTAGAGCACCGAAAGTGGCTAAACTGTATCAGTCTGTTTGGATGGATGAAGGCTCACCACTGCTTGTGTACTCTCAAAGACAAGCCGACAAGCTCCAGAAAAAATTAGAGATGCCCGTAGCGCTGGGTATGACCTATGGCAACCCAAGCCTTAAGACGGGGGTCGAGCAACTGATGGAGCAGGGTGTTGAAGACATTATCGTCCTGCCTTTATATCCTCAGTACTCAGGTACAACCACAGCGGCTGTTTCTGATGGTTTAACCAAAGCCTTTAAGCAGATGCCAGTGATTCCGAGCTATCGCTTTATTCGCGACTACTACGCGCACCCAAGCTATGCAAAAGCATTGGCTGAAAGTGTTCGTAGTCATTGGGATAAAAATGGCAGAGGTGATCATTTAGTGTGTTCTTTCCACGGTATTCCGAAGCGACTCGCTGATGAAGGTGACATCTACCCTCAGCATTGTGAAGCGACGACAAAATTACTTGCTGCAGAGTTAGGGTTATCCTCGGAAGACATCACCATGACATACCAATCTCGATTTGGTCGAGAAGAGTGGTTGAAGCCTTATACTGACGAGACACTTGAATTACTGCCGAGTAAGGGCATCAAGAAGATTGATATCATGGCTCCTGCGTTCTCGGTTGACTGTTTGGAAACGTTGGAAGAGATTTCTGACCAGTGTAAAGATACGTTCATTGATGCTGGTGGCTCAGACTTTAGCTATATTATGTGTCTTAACGACAGAGACTCACACATCGATATGATGGCTGAGCTAGTGGCGCTTCATCGCTAACTGATATGCCAATAGAATAAATAACAAAAGGGCTGCTCATTGAGCAGCCCTTTTTGATCTTGATGTTTCTTCTTGAAATCGATCTAGCTATTAAGCGACCGAAGTTTCTGCTTTTGGTTCTGCTTCAAGCGTCATGTTGGTTTCTACACCATGCATCCATGATACAAGCTTGCCAGCACAAAGAAGCAGTAAGACGCCACTTATTGTCGCTGTAATTGCGATACCACCGAAGATAGACATTGCGCCAAGCTCACCAACGTGAGAACCCACAAGGCCAGCGACGTAGTTTGCGACAGCATTGAAGCCAAACCATGCACCCATCATTAACGATGCTAGACGAAGCGGAGCTAACTTAGTGACCAACGACAGGCCAATCGGAGATAGACAAAGCTCACCAAGGGTATGGAAGAAGAAAGCGCCGACTAGCCATAGCATTGATGTTTTGACTGTTAGGTCGCCACCTTGCTCCATTACTGCACCCATCATGCACACGAAGCCTAGTGCTAAGAAAAACAACGCCATCGCAAATTTCACTGGCGAGTTTGGTTCACGCTTACCAAGTTTGACCCAAAATGCAGCAATGATTGGTGCAAGTGTAATGATGAAGAATGGGTTCAGAGATTGGAACCAAGCTGCAGGAACTTCAAAGCCACCAATCATACGATCCGTATATTGTTGAGTGTAGATGTTCATCAAACCGCCAGCTTGTTCAAAGCCAGCCCAGAAAACGATTACGAACAGACCCATAACAAGAATAACTTTTAGTCTGTCGAACTCTTCTTTGGTCAGTGGTGTTTTCTCTTTCGATTTGTTCAGCGCTTTCGCTCGTGCAGCTGCAGGTACTGAGCCAATGTTGCCTAACCATGACTGAGCCATCGTCAACTGCATAACTAAGCTAATAACCATACCGATACCAGCGGCTAAGAAGCCAGCTTTCCAGCCGAATGAATCGACTGCAGCACCTGAAATTAAGCCACCCAGTAGCGCGCCTAAGTTGATGCCCATGTAGAAAATGGTGAAAGCGCCGTCACGTCGGTTATCGCCTTCTTGGTATAGGTCGCCAACCATGGTCGAGATGTTTGGTTTAAACATACCGTTACCACTGATAAGCAGTGCTAAACCTAGATAAAGAGCATTTACTTGGTCTAAGCCAATAGCGCCGTTAGGAAGAGCAAGCGTAAATTGGCCTAATGCCATTAATACACCGCCCACTAGGATCGATTTACGTTGTCCTAAGTAGTTATCGGCAAGCCAGCCGCCGATTAATGGCGTGATATAGACTAAACCAGTATAGATACCATAAAGATCGAGGGCATCTTTTGTTGACCAACCAAGGCCACCATTGATAGTGGTATCGGTAAGAAATAAAACAAGGATCGCACGCATTGCATAGTAGGAGAAACGTTCCCATAGCTCTGTGCTAAAAAGTAGAAATAGGCCTCTAGGATGGCCAAAGATGTTGTGATTGCTTGGCATAAGTTTTACTAATTTTAGGTATTAAAAGATTTTATAGTTCCTTATGTATACAGAGTGGAATAACCATCTGCAATAGGCGTCTTTTATGGTCATGATAACTATTTTTTATAAGCTCATGAAAATATGGGATTTTATTGGGAATGTTGCCCAGATAATGCGTGCTGCAAACTAATTTTCCAGTTTTGAGTTGAGCGCATAGTGTTCTTTTTAAAAGAATTATCGAATGCTAACCATCGAATTGATTGGTTTGTTGGATGGTTTCTGGATTTAAATGGTATCGCGTTCCTTTTGTGTGTCGCATACATAGCCTTACAATAATGCATCTTTTTATCTGTAAATGTTCCCTGTACAATGCTTAACCACTTTTTGTCCCTATGGCTTTTTGTTGATAAGTTGGTCTGTTACGCATAATTTATTGCTTATCAGGATTCATTTTATTAACGGTGATTAACGGTTTTAGGCTTGTGGTAATATGTCCCAAAATAGAAAATGGCTAGTAAAATGAAACGTTGGTATTTACTTTACTGTAAGCGTGGTGATCAAAAACGCGCTCAACAGCACCTAGAAAACCAGGGGGTAGAGTGCTTTTATCCTCAAATCGATGTCAAGAAGGTCGTGAGAGGGAAAGAGAAGCAGGTCAAAGAACCGCTATTCCCATCTTACATCTTTGTACGTTTTGACTACGAACAGGGTCCAAGTTTTACTACTGTTCGTTCAACGCGTGGTGTCGTCGACTTTATTAAGTTTGGCGCAAGGCCACACGAAGTCCAAGGCGACTTAGTGTATGAACTGAAAGAGTTTGAGAAGTGTTGCGAAGATGAACCTGAAGAGTGCTGTGTTGAGTTTGAATCAGGGCAAGTGGTCAAGATCAATAGTGGTCAGTTTGCTGGGGTTGAAGCTATTTTCCATCAGAAAGATGGTGAAGCTCGATCTATTATGCTGGTAAAAATGATCAGCAAAGTGGTTCCGATCAGTATTGAGAACGAAGCACTACAAGCTCACGCATAAGTGCAGTAATACAAAGCAAAAAATAGGCTTAAAACAAAAAGGCGCATAATGCGCCTTTTTTAGTCTTTAGGGTTTGTTCAAAACGCGCTAAGCGTTGTAAGCATCGTTGTGAACGGCTTGTACTGCACGGCCTGATGGGTCGACACAATTTTTGAATGACTCATCCCACTCAATCGCTTTCGCTGATGAACAAGCAACTGAAGGACCACCAGGTACACATTCTGCCGCTGATTCTAGAGGGAATAGCTCCTCAAAAATTTCACGGTAAGCATAACCTTCTTTGGTTGTTGGCGTGTTGTAAGGGAAACGGAACTTCGCAGCTTCCATTTGTTGATCCGTTACTTTTTCTTCAGCCGTTGCTTTTAATGTGTCAATCCAATCGTAGCCAACACCATCAGAGAACTGCTCTTTTTGACGCCATGCAATTGAATCTGGTAGGTAGTCTTCAAAACACTCACGTAGAATGTGTTTCTCCATTTTACCGTTACCACACATCTTATCTTCAGGGTTCAAACGCATTGCTACATCGATGAACTCTTTGTCCAAGAATGGAACACGACCTTCAACACCCCATGCCGCAAGAGATTTGTTGGCGCGAGCACAGTCAAACATGCTTAGAGCAAGAAGTTTACGCACAGTTTCTTCGTGGAACTCTTTTGCGTTTGGCGCTTTATGGAAGTACAGGTAGCCACCAAAGATCTCATCAGCACCTTCACCAGACAGTACCATTTTGATACCCATTGCCTTGATCTTACGAGCAAGTAAGTACATCGGCGTTGAAGCACGAATCGTCGTTACATCGTAAGTTTCAATGTGGTAGATAACATCACGGATTGCATCTAAGCCTTCCTGAATGGTGTAAGTCATCTCGTGGTGTACGGTACCAATCTTATCAGCAACTTCACGAGCAGCGATAAGGTCAGGCGCGTTTTCTAGACCTACTGCGAATGAGTGTAATTGTGGCCACCAAGCTTCTGATTGCTCATCGTCTTCGATACGCATTGCAGCAAAACGTTTAGCGACTGCTGAAGTGATTGAAGAATCAAGACCACCAGATAGAAGTACACCATAAGGTACATCTGTCATTAGTTGACGTTTAACTGCAGCTTCTAGCGCTTCAGTCAGTTCTTCTTTGCTTGTGCTGTTACCTTGTACTGCAGCGTATTCATTCCAATCGCGGATGTAGTAGCGTTGAGGCTCTGCATCTTTCGAAGAATAGAAGCTACCAGGAGGGAACTCACTGATCGTTTTGCATACTTCAACGAGTGCTTTCATCTCTGAAGCAACGTAGTAGTTGCCGTGCTCATCGTAGCCTTGGTAAAGCGGGATGATACCAATATGGTCACGGCCGACTAGGTATTCGTCTTTCTCTTCGTCGTATAAAACGAATGCGAAAATACCGTTAAGTTCTTCTAAAAGGTCCGCGCCCATTTCTTGGTATAACGCTAGGATAACTTCACAGTCAGAGTCAGTCTGGAACTGGTACTTATCTTCATAGCGTGCACGAAGTTCTTTGTGGTTATAAATTTCGCCATTCACTGCAAGAATGTGCTTTTTATCTTGGCTGTATAGTGGTTGTGCACCACTGTTAAGACCAACGATAGCCAAACGCTCGTGAGCAAGAATTGCTTTTTCACCAGCATAGATACCAGACCAGTCTGGGCCACGGTGACGAAGCTTTTTAGACATTTCTAAAGCAATAGGGCGAAGTGCTGCGGCATCACTTTTTATGTCGAGAATGCCAAATACTGAACACATAGAACTTCCTTTTAAATAATTTCTAAATCAACTGTATTCAATTTGCCATTCTGGCTAAAAAAAGCAACCGAATGTGAGCAAAAAAATAATATAAAGGGGTTTCTGTTAGAAATTATCTAATTTTAAGGTGGTTTTGGTGAGTGGCGTCTAATTGCGGTTGGTTTTTTAAACAAAAACCTCTCAAAAGTGCAAAAGAACAGCAATTTTGAGAGGTTAACTAGACAATGTTTAGGATTAGATCTTATTGATGTTAGGGTTTAATTGCTCACATACGTGTCGAGCAAAACCACTACCAGCTTCACTGTAGATGTTGAATGCTGCATCGACACCATTCTCTTTCAATGTTTCTAGCTGGTCGGAGTATTCAGCAATGGCGGCGATTTGACCTTTAAAATTACGTGCTTTTAGCTGTTCTAAGGCTGTTTGATTACCTTGGTGATGAGGCATCGCCAAGATCACTAACTTCACGTTTGCTGTATCTAAGATACGCTCCCAGAAATCTGGGTCAGTTGCATCGCCAGAAATAACATTTCTTCCAAGGCTTCTATGGTTGTGTGCGGCTTCTTCACGAACTTCGACACCTAAGCTAACCTTGCCATAGCGTGAACGCAATTCATCGTAGGCGCCGGTACCAATACGTCCCATACCAAGAATAAGCACTTGTGCGCGACCAGGATCAATTCGTTTATCACGTTGGTGAAGCTTTTCAGCAGCGTGCTCTTTGAGCCACTTACCTGACTGTTGATAAAGTTTATGACCCGCTTTGTTTAAAGGAGCAGCAATTAAGAACGATAACGAAACCGCAATCGCCACCGCCACTAATATATCGCCAGACATCCACCCCATCTTAAAGGCAAGACCACCGACGATAAGACCAAATTCACTGTAGTTAAATAGTGATAGAGAGGCGAGTAGAGAGGTTCGAACACGGAATTTGAAGCGGTTGAGTACCAAGAAGTAAAGCACGCCTTTCACTGGCAACAACAGCAAGAATAAGATGGCGAGCATAAAGCCTTGAATGGTAGGTTGCTCGGATAATCCAATATTCAAGAAGAAGCAGACAAGGAAAAGCTCTTTGAGGTTAAACAGCGATTTCGACAGCTCTGAAGCTTTTGGGTGACCGGCTAACAACATACCTAAGATCAGAGCACCTAGATCTGGTTTAACCCCTACAAACTGGAACAAGCCTGCACCGACGACCAATGCGAAGAAAATGCCGAACAGCACCAACATTTCGCCGTGACCAACCCAGTCGAGGACTTTGTAGAACAATGGACGACAGAATGGCAAAGCGAACAGTGCGATGGCATACCACTCTGGAATTTTGCCTGTCGATGCCGTTAAGAAGACCACGGCAAAGATATCCTGCATGACCAGAATACCGATCGCTAATGTTCCATAGGTCGCATTCATTTCCCCTTTCTCTTGCAGAGACTTAACTGCGAATACGGTACTAGAGAATGAAAGGGCAAAACCGAGTAGAACAATCTGTTCTATTGACATGGCTGCCAACGAGGAAATACCTAGGAATTTAAAACCAAACAGGGCGACCGCAAAAAACAGAGTGGATAAAAGGTTGTGGATTGTTGCGCCAGCCCAGATCTCTTTAGAGAGCAGGGTTTTGATATCGAGCTTTAAGCCAATCGTAAATAGAAGCAGGGTGACACCAAGGTCAGCCAAGGTAATGATGGTGTCATTGGTTTCAAAACCCAGAGCAAAGAGCCCAAAACCAGCGACCAAAAAGCCGACCAATGGGGGAAGGTGACACTTTAAAGCAATAAATCCTGCAATAAACGCAGTGGATATTAATATAAGTTCCATAACTTGTAGTAGTAGTTCCCTAGCTTAAAAAAAACGGGCCGTGTTTATACAAACACGGCCCGCGGAAAATCAGAGTTGTTTTTCTTTAGTCTTCAAGAAGCTTTTGAAGTAACACACCGTTGAGCATGGCGCGCTTAATCATGGCAAAAGCTCCCATCGTAGGATGTTTATCGATCTGTGATGCTACAATAGGCAGGCCGCTATGGAAAGCCGTTAACGACTGATTCTCTACATTGCGCTTAATTGCAGGGAAAACAATCTCTTGTGCCTTTGTAATATCACCAGCAATGATAACTTTCTGAGGATTAAACAAGTTAATCGTCATTGCGATAGCTTTACCCAGTTGATTACCTACTCGAACCAAACTTTGCTTAGCCAGTTCGTCGCCATTGATAGCATGGTCACATACATCTTGAATGGTAATGTGCTCAATCTCTGTTAGCGAGGACTCATAACCTTGCTTAATTAGCTTTTGGACACGTTCAACAATGGCAGGGTTTGCCGCTACGGTTTCAAGACAACCGAAATTACCGCATTGGCATTGCTCGCCAAGTGGATCAATTTGGATATGACCAATTTCACCCACGTTGCGGTTATGGCCAAGGAAAACCTGACCATTAACAATAATACCAGCACCAGTACCACGGTGAACGCTAACCAAAATAGAATCTTGGCTGTCTTTACTTGCACCGAAGTAGTGCTCAGCAAGCGCCATTCCTCGAACGTCATTACCAACAAAACAAGCAACATGGAATGTGTCGCGAATAATGTCGCTTAACGCAAGGTTATCGATGTCTGTATTTGGCATGTACTCAACGACACCTGTCGTTGGGTTAACCAAGCCTGGAAGAGTGACACCAATGGCAATCAGTTGGTCGATCTTTGGTTGGTGTTCAGCAATGAAAGCCTTCAAGTTATTGACCAAGCCTTGGGTGAGGTCTGATTGGTCTGAGTAATTCAGGTCTTGCTGTTGGAAAGCCAACTCACGACCGCCAAGGTCATGCAGGCTTATTTGAATGTAATCTCGACCCAAGCGCACAGCGACAGAGTGAAAAGGCTCTACTTCTGTGGTTAGCGAGATAGCGCGTCTACCGCCAGTAGACGCTTGCTGCGCAACCTCTTTAATTAGGCCGCGCTCTAAAAGTTGGCGGGTAATTTTTGTAACACTTGCCGGTGCGAGTTGGCTTACATCAGCCACTTGTATACGACTGATAGGCCCTTGTTGGTCTATTAGTCGGTATACCGCCGCACTGTTTAGTTGTTTAACTAAGTCTACGTTACCTATTTGTCCGCCATTCATACTTAATTGTGCTCGTATTGTCCGTTAACAACAGTCGCTTTAACGTTAAAGTCTCGGTCAAATACAGCTAGGTTTGCAACCATGCCTTTTTTGATTCGACCTAGCTTGCTTTCTACACCGATAGCCGTAGCTGGGTATAGCGTAGCCATGCGAAGAGCTTCGTCTAAAGCGATACCGGCGTGCTCAACTGTATTCTGAACTGCTTCAATCATAGTCAGAGCTGAGCCGCCCAGTGTGCCGTTTTCATCAACACACTTACCATCACGGTAATATACTTTCTTACCGACAAAAATAAAGTATTCCATGTCAGCACCTGCAGGAGCTGTGGCATCCGTCACTAATACCAACTTTTCTCCCTTGATTTTATGCGCAATTCTGATGTTTGCGTAATCAACGTGGAAGCCATCGGCAATAATGCCAGCATAAACCTCAGGCGTGTCGTAAATCGCGCCAACAACGCCAGGCTCACGACCAACCATTGGTGTCATCGCGTTGAACAGGTGAGTGGCAAATGTAATGCCTGACTCAAAACCTTGACGCGCTTCTGCGTACGTTGCATTCGTGTGACCAATCGAAACAACCACACCAGCTTTGCGCAGACGCTCAATGTGTTCTGGGTCGTTGAGTTCTGGAGCCAATGTTACTTTTGCAACAAGGTCATTGTTCTCACAGATAAGCTCAATCATTTCGCTGTCAGATTTACGAATGTGATCGACGCTGTGAATGCCTTTTTTCGCAACGTTTAAATACGGACCTTCAAGGTGTAGGCCAAGAGATTGGTTTTGGTATTGGTTGTGATATTCACGAGCTGCGGTAATAACCGCGCGCATGTCTTCGTCAGAAGAAGTGATTAGCGTTGGCAGGAAGCTAGTACAGCCAGATTTAAGGTTTGCTTTGTGCATGATCTGCATTGTGTCTGCAGTGATCTCATCGTTAAGCATTACACCGCCACAACCATTCAATTGTAGGTCAATGAAGCCTGGGCTTAGGTTTGCTCCGTTTAGGTCGCGAACTTCGATTCCTTCTGGTAATTCAGAGATAGGACAGACTTTTTTGATCAGTTCGTTTTCGATTACAACAGCATGATCGGTTAGAACATCACTACCAGTGTAAATTTTACAGTTACTTAGCGCGTACATAGTCAGCTAATCCTTATTTCGTGAGATCTTTAAAATTTGTTCGTTACCTAAATGTGGACTTAGTTTGCGAGCATCATTTACGTAACGATTTATCTTTTATGGGCAAACGGCTTCAAAATGGGAAGCGATTTAAGTTATTGAAAAATATATGAACAATTAATTATCGATATACATTTAGGTTCACTTTTAATGATTGTTTATTGGACAGTGTAAACCCAGAGATAGCATCATTTTGTCTAATGATTAGGTTTAGATTTTATCTATAAACGTTCATTTTTTTGAATGATAAAATAAGTTTTATGATCTCGCTAGCAAAAACCTCTGGATTTGGTAAAAACTGGTGATTACGATCACAAATGGTAAGGTTTTAATTTGCGGAGCAAAATTAATTGAATACACTGAATAGGACTAAATTGAGCGACTAAAATAAGTTTCTCAAACGAATTCTAAAAAATCCTATAGGGGGAAACAACTGGTGAATATTCTAGGATATGCACAGAAGCTTGGTAAGGCGTTAATGCTACCAATCGCAACGCTTCCGATTGCGGCGCTTCTTTTACGTTTAGGTCAAGGCGATCTACTTGATATTCCATTCATGGCAGAAGCTGGTGGTGCTATCTTCGGTAACCTACCATTGCTATTTGGTCTAGGTATCGCGATTGGTCTTTCTAAAGACGGTAACGGCGCAGCGGGTCTTGCTGGTGCAGTTGCTTACTTCGTACTAACAGCAACAGCAACCACAATTAACGCAGACGTTAACATGTCATTCTTCGGCGGTATCTTCGCAGGTATCATCGCAGGTCACTCTTACAACGCTTTCCATGCAACACGCCTTCCTGAGTGGCTGGCTTTCTTCGCGGGTAAACGTTTAGTACCTATCATGGCCGGCCTATTTGCACTTGTTGCAGGTGCTGTGTCTGGTGTGGTTTGGCCTGGTATTCAATCTGGTCTAGATGCACTAGCTCACGCGGTATCAACGTCTGGTGCTGTTGGCCAATTCGTTTACGGTACTCTTAACCGTGCACTAATCCCTGTAGGTCTACACCACGTATTGAACTCATACTTCTGGTTCGGTATGGGTACGTGTCAAGAAATCATCGTTGCTGGTCAAGGCGCATTCGCTAACATCACTCAACTTTGTGTTGACCCTGCACTGGCTAAAACTCTAGTTGTTGGTCAAGAGCATACATTCACATTCGCTAACTCAGTAACTCCAGAGATTACTACTGTTGTTAAAGAAGTGACTGAAACAGTTAAATCTGGCGACCTACACCGTTTCTTCGGTGGCGATAAAGGCGCTGGCGTATTCATGAACGGTTTCTTCCCAGTAATGATGTTCGGTCTACCAGGTGCTGCACTTGCAATGTACCTAGCTGCTCCTGCTGAAAAACGTAGCCAAGTTGGTGGCGCATTGTTCTCAGTTGCATTCTGTTCATTCCTAACAGGTATCACAGAGCCGCTAGAATTCATGTTCGTATTCCTAGCTCCTGCTCTATACGCAATGCACGCGGTATTTACAGGTCTGTCTCTAGTAGTGGCAAACATGTTTGGTACTCTGCACGGTTTCGGTTTCTCTGCTGGTCTAATCGACTTCGTACTGAACTGGGGTCTAGCAACTAAACCATTCACTCTACTATTGATTGGCTTAGCATTCGGTGCTCTATACTTCTTCACTTTCTCTTTCGCAATCCGCGCTTTCAACTTGAAATCGCCAGGTCGTGAAGATGATGACGAAGCTGCAGCAGCTCCTGCTGGTGACGCGCCAAAAGGTGACGTTGCTCGTCAATACCTGAAAGCTCTAGGTGGTCACGAAAACCTGACTTCAATCGATGCTTGTATCACTCGTCTACGTCTAACTCTTAAAGACCGCTCTATCGCTGATGAAGTTGTTCTTAAGAAACTTGGCGCTAAAGGTGTGGTTAAACTAGGTGAGAACAACCTACAGGTTATCCTTGGCCCACTAGCTGAAATCGTCGCTGGCGAAATGAAAGCTATCGGCGCAGGTGAAGACCTATCTGATGTAAAACTTCCATAGTAAAGGAAGTACTTGTTAAGACGTAACAACGGCTCTTAACTAAGTTTCAAATTGAAAGCCTCCCACACGGGAGGCTTTTTTGTGCCTGTCATTTAAGGCCAGTGAACAAGGTTCGTTCTATTCTTCATCGAATAGCAGAAATAATCACAATTAACTGATGGTTCTTATTGTGCAAAGGCGAAGAATTGTGGATGATTAGCAACAATGATCTTTCTATCTTTGATAGGCAGCAAAAGCCGCCTTTGTCTCGGATATGAAAGATAACTTTCTCTGACAATACTAAATACATAGAGGTGCTATAGATGAGTGAAGCTGAGGCTCGTCCATCGAATTTCATTCGCCAAATTATCGATAAAGATTTAGCGGATGGTACACACAGTAGCGTGCATACTCGTTTCCCGCCGGAGCCAAATGGCTACCTGCACATTGGTCACGCTAAATCTATTTGCTTGAACTTTGGTATTGCTCAGGACTACCAGGGACAATGTAATCTTCGTTTCGATGATACAAACCCTGAAAAAGAAGACGTTGAATACGTTGAGTCAATTAAGAATGATGTAAGCTGGTTAGGCTTCGAATGGTCGGGTGATATTTGTTACTCATCAAACTACTTCGATACGCTTTACGCTTATGCTGTGGAATTAATTAATAAAGGCTTAGCGTATGTTGACGAGCTAAGTCCTGAGCAGATCCGTGAATACCGTGGCACGTTAAAAGAGCCTGGTAAAGCGAGCCCATACCGTGATCGCAACCCTGAAGAAAACCTAGCGTTGTTTGAAAAAATGCGTGACGGTGGCTTCGAAGAAGGCAAAGCATGTCTACGTGCTAAGATCGACATGAGCTCTTCATTCATGGTTATGCGCGATCCAGTTATCTACCGTGTTCGTTTTGCTCACCATCATCAGACTGCTGACAAGTGGTGCATTTACCCAATGTACGACTTCACTCACTGTATCTCTGATGCGCTAGAGGGCATTACGCACTCTATCTGTACGCTTGAATTCCAAGATAACCGTCGTTTGTATGACTGGGTTCTAGACAACATCACGATTGATTGCCAACCTCGTCAGTACGAGTTTAGCCGTCTGAATCTTGAATACACGGTAATGTCGAAGCGTAAGCTGAACCAACTTGTGGTTGAAAACCTAGTTGAAGGTTGGGACGATCCACGTATGCCAACAATCTCTGGTTTGCGTCGTCGTGGCTTCACTTCAAGCTCGATTCGCGAATTCTGTAAACGTATTGGTGTGACTAAGCAAGAGAACATGATTGAGTTCGGCTCACTTGAATCTTGTATCCGTGATGATCTGAACGAAAATGCACCTCGTGCAATGGCTGTTCTTGACCCTATCAAGGTCGTGATTGAAAACTACGACGCTGATACAGTAGAAACACTGACAGTGGCAAATCACCCGAACAAGCCAGAAATGGGTACTCGCGAAGTTCCATTTACACGCGAAGTTTGGATTGAGCGTGACGACTTCCGTGAAGAAGCAAACAAGAAATACAAGCGTTTGGTTCTTGGCAAAGAAGTTCGTCTACGTGGTGCTTACGTGATCAAAGCTGAACGTATCGAAAAAGATGCAGAAGGCAACATTACGACTATCTTCTGTTCTTACGATAACGAAACACTCGGTAAGAACCCAGCAGATGGCCGTAAAGTGAAAGGTGTTATCCACTGGGTATCAGCTGATAAGGCGCTACCTGCTGAGATTCGTTTGTATGATCGTCTATTCACAGTGGCAAACCCAGCCGCTGCTGATGATTTTGCAGCGACGCTTAACCCTGAATCACTTGTTACGCTAAACGGGTTTGTTGAACCTAGCCTAGCGGAAGGTGTAGCAGAGCAAGCGTACCAGTTTGAACGTACAGGCTACTTCTGTGTGGATTCGAAAGACTCTAAAGCAGACGCACTAGTATTCAACCGCACGGTTGGTCTACGTGACACTTGGGGTAAAACTGAAGCTTAATGCTTGAGTGCTTAGTTTGTTAAAAACGACCCAATAAAAAACCGGCTTAGAGCCGGTTTTTTTGTGTCTGCGGATATGTGTCTGGAGAGGACGTTGCTAATTTACTCTCTTCGCTGAAGTTATATATCATCTGGTCGAGAGTTCGTGATTTCACCAGTGCGGGAGTTATACCAAAATACGTATTCAGCTCTGTCTGGATTTCTATGATGACCTTCAGCTGTGAAGATGTAATAGCAGAGCGCTTGAGCAGTTACAGAATCGCCCTCTTTAGTTAAAAAGGTTAGATTTTGGCGGCGCGACACAAAATCGAATCCATCAAAATTGTCTCGATCGGTTGTAACCGTAAGATCGGTATTCATAATTGCGTCCCAGATAGCGACACAACCTTGATGGCCTTGACCTATATTGTAGGGCGCGCCCATTGGCGAATTTTTATCAACACCTAAAGGGTAACCCTCATCGTTGATATCTAGCTGTGGGTTACCGTTAACATCCTCGCCGAAGCCTGGAAGGTCGTTCATTTCTGAATTACCGCCTCCATTTACTAACCATTTACTGTGCGCGAACGTTATCGCAGTTTGAAATTGAGATTGAGCAGCGTCAAACTGAGCGATACGACCATCAGTTTGAATGTTAAGAAAGCGGGGAAGGGCAACAACAGCAAGTACGGCAATAATCACCACAACAACTAACATCTCAATTAAAGTAAAAGCCTTAACTAGCGGGATTCTTTTCATGGATACTTTATGGAGCCCTATATAAAAAACGCCGGCCTAAGCCAGCGTTCTGTATTACTTCTTCGCTTTATGCGCATCTGGGTTGCCTTTGCAATCCCCAGTGATGCTTTTACCATACAGATATAAACTGTGGTTAGTTAACTGTACGTTGTAGCGTTGAGCGATTTCTTTTTGTCTTTCTTCGATAAGATCATCAGAGAATTCGATAACTTCACCGCAGTCTAAACATACTAGGTGATCGTGGTGATGCTGTGTTGAAAGTTCAAATACAGACTTGCCGCCTTCGAAGTGGTGGCGAGTTACAATGCCAGCATCATCGAATTGGTTCAGTACGCGATAAACGGTCGCAAGACCTATCTCTTCACCTAAGTCGATCAGCTTTTTATATAAATCTTCAGCACTAATATGTTGGCAGTCTGGTTGTTGTAATACTTCTAAAATTTTGAGCCGTGGGAGGGTCACTTTAAGACCAGCATCTTTTAGCGCTTGATTATTGTCTGACATATACTTTCCTGTTGATGATCTGCAGCAATTAACAGAATTCAATATTAATACCATTATAGTTTAGTCAGGCATAACAATAAACCACGAACTTCAAAGGGTTACTTACTGACATCACAATCTGTTTTGTAAATTGGAAGTATCTCACTTATAGTGGAGGTACGACCAGTCAAGCTGACGGTGTTTCTGATATGAACATGGAATGTTGTTATGAATAAGCAACTCGCAAAAATATATAAACCCAACATTGTAAAATTTGCTCTCAATATTTGGCCTCCTTTTTGGGGCTCGGGAATTCGAATCGCTCACATTAGCCCTGACTTTAGGGTTGTTAAGACGATACTAAAGCTGCGCTGGTGGAATAAGAACGCCAATCGTACTCAATATGGCGGCAGTATCTTTTCTCTTACCGATCCAGTTTACTCTTTGATGTTAATGGGAATTTTAGGTGAGCGATATTATGTTTGGGATAAAGAGGCGAGTATTAACTTTATCAAGCCGGGTCAATCCGACTTGTATGCAGATTTTGAGATAAGCCAAGGGCAACTGGATGATATCTATCGTCAGACGCAGCTTGGTGAGAAGTGTTTCCCCGAATTTATTATCCACGTTAAAGATAAGCAGGGGAATGTAGTGTCAGAAATTCAGCGAACCCTGTATGTGAGAAAGAAGCCACAATTTAGAGATGATGACGAAGCATTAGAAGCTGAGTGTTGATTGGTGAACATTAAATAGCAAAAAACCTCCTATAAGGAGGTTTTTTCATATCTACATATCGGTCATTAATTGTAACAATTAACAATCGGTAGAGAATTAGTCTTCTAGCTCTGCTAGGCACATTTCTTCGTGGATTTGTTTAACCCAGTTAGATACACGCTCATCAGTTAGCTCAGGTTGACGGTCTTCATCGATACATAGACCAACGAATTGGCTGTCATCGCCTTCAACTAAGCCTTTCGATGCTTCGAATTCGTAGCTTTCAGTTGATGTGTGACCTAGGATAGTACCGCCTTTCGCTTCAACGATGTCACGGATAGTACCCATAGCATCACAGAAGTATTCTGCGTAATCTTCTTGGTCGCCACAACCAAAGATAGCAACAAGCTTAGTTGAAAAATCAATAGCTTCTAGCTCAGGGAAAAAGTCGTCCCAATCACATTGTGCTTCGCCGTAGTACCACGTAGGGATACCAAGCAGCAGTAGATCGAAGTTATCGATATCTTCTTTGCTGCTTTTTGCAATGTCTTGAACTTGAACGAGCTGCTTGCCCAATTGCTTTTGAATCATCTTAGCAACAGCTTCAGTGTTACCTGTATCGCTACCAAAGAAGAGACCTACACTTGCCATAGAATCATTACCTTTCATTTTGTCTGTTGTCGGTGTAATAAAGTTCGGAGGAAATCGTTAGATTCCAGTTCCTTCCCAGCTTAGTTGGATTATCCCTTTTGCGATAAAACCTGCGCAGCCAAGGAAAAGTACTAACCATACGATGCGACGACCAAATGCAGGAACATTTCCTTCCTTTAGAACGTCTTTAATTGCCATTCCGATTAGAAAGAAAATCGCGGCAAACAGAAGATCTAAACCAATAGATTCAATGATGTTCATGTAGTCGTAAAGCATGGGAACCTTATATACCAAATTTGCTTGGGCGCACTATATCACTGTTGTGAGATAAAGTTAATCTGCTGTGATTACACAGTTCTCATTTATATCGACTAATCAACCTATCTAAGCGATGAATTTTCTTATTGCACGGAGTACTTCAGCTGGCTTTTCCGCGTGTAACCAGTGTCCCGTGTTAGCGATAACATGAGCCTTTGCGTTGGAAAACTGCTGTTGAACGGCGGTTTGATGCTCAGCTGTGAGGTAATCAGAATCCCCACCTTTTATTAACAAGGTTTTGACCGAGGTTTTCTCGATCGGTTCCCAACCAATAATTTGTGGATAGTTGCTCAATAACGAAGCAACGTTGAAGCGCCATTCCATGATGCCTTGTTCCGTTTTGAACAAAGATTTGGTCAAGAACTGGCGAACCCCATCAATTTCGATATGTTTTGCGAGGATCTTAAGCGCGTCTGAGCGTGATGTCGGTTTTTCTTCTATCACGGCTTGTAGGCCGGCGAATACGTTGTCGTGGCGACTTTGGGTGTACGCGACTGGTGCCATATCCAAGACAATCAATTTATGCAGCGTAAGATGTTGTGTCAGCGCCATCGCTACCTTGCCACCCATGGAATGACCAATCACAGTGACATCATTTAACTCAAGATCATTCAGTAGTTGAGCCACATCTTGTGCCATTGCTTTATAGTCGTGAGTGTCACTATGGAAGGATTGGCCGTGGTTGCGTAGATCGATACTAAGTACCTGGTGATCGGCTTTTAGATCCCTAGCGAGCAAGCCAAGGTTGTCCAGATTACCGAATAATCCATGGATCAAAACAATGGTGTGACCCGCACCTTCTAATTTATAGTTGAGCTGTACTGACATTTTTATCTTATTCATGGTGGGTTTGACGTAGAGTATCCGCGCGGATCTCGCTATAATCCCCCTGAGTTTAAACATTGAGATTGTGAAAAGCGAATGAAAACAATTGAGGTTGATGAGGACCTATACCGTTTTATTGCGGGTCAGACAGAACGTATTGGCGAAAGCGCTTCAGATATTCTGCGCCGCTTATTACAGGTTGATAGCCAAGGCATGGTTCCGATCGAAGAGATCGTTGAGCCAAAAGGTATCGTTGTTAGCAAAGAGGTAGGCTTTACTCCAGAGAAGTTCGATGGTGTTAAAGAAATGCGCTCACTACTAATATCAGATGAGTTTGCATCACTGAAGAAAGCCATTGATCGTTTCATGCTTGTGTTATCGACACTGCATAAAATCGACCCTTTAAGCTTTTCAGAAGCAACTCAAGTAAAAGGCCGCAAGCGTGTTTACTTTGCAGACAACGAAGAGACCTTGCTAGCAAACGGCAACACAACTAAGCCTAAAGCCATTCCACAAAGTCCTTTTTGGGTTATAACTAATAATAACACTAGCCGTAAAAGACAAATGGTTGAACAGCTTATGAGCCGCATGAGTTTCCAAGCAGAATTGATAGAAAAAGTAACAGGTTCAATTTAACGAAATCTGATTTAAACCTCATAATATCCATGGATAAGAAGATATTATGAGGTTTTTTTGTTTTTAAATTTTATATATAAGGATGTCGAAAAATGGCTATGCACCCTCGTGCTGGGCAGAAAGCTCAGCAGGAAGATCTTCATAATATTCCGGCTTTAGTGGCTAACTATTTCTTACAGCAACCGGATGCTACTAACCCAGACCACAAAGTACTGTTCGGTACTTCAGGTCACCGTGGTACAGCAGACAAATCAACATTTAATGAAAACCACATTCTAGCGATCGCACAAGCGGTGGCTGAAGTTCGTGCTGAGCAAGGTACAACAGGGCCTCTTTTCCTAGGTAAAGATACTCACGCTCTCTCTGAGCCTGCGTTTTCTACTGTAATCGAAGTGCTTGTAGCCAACGGCGTTGAAGTTATTATTCAAGAAAACAATGGCTTTACTCCAACACCAGGTATCTCGCACGCGATTCTTACGCATAACCTAGTGAATGACAAAAAAGCAGACGGCATTGTTATCACGCCTTCGCATAACCCACCACAAGACGGTGGTATTAAATACAATCCGACACACGGTGGCCCTGCTGAGGCTGAGCTAACTCAAGCGATTGAAGATCGTGCGAACGTCATCATTGCTGAGCAAATGCAAGGTGTAAAGCGCACTCCTATCGCACAGGCTAAACAGTCTGAGCTAGTGAAAGAAGTTGATTTAGTTGCACCATACGTTGCTGACTTGGTTAACGTGGTTGATATGGAAGCGATCCAGAAAGCAAACATCAAGATTGGTGTTGATCCACTGGGTGGTAGCGGTATTGACTACTGGCGTCAAATTGGCAAAGCGTACAACCTAGATCTTACTCTGGTCAGTGAAGCGGTTGATCCTTCGTTCCAATTTATGTCTCTAGACAAAGATGGTGTGGTTCGTATGGATTGTTCTTCTCCGTACGCAATGGCAGGCTTACTGGCGCTTAAAGACGACTATCAACTAGCGTTTGGTAACGACCCTGATTACGATCGCCACGGCATCGTTACGCCAAAAGGCCTGATGAATCCAAACCACTTCCTAGCGGTGTGTATTGACTACCTATACCGTAACCGTGAAGGTTGGGGTAAAGACGTTGCAGTGGGTAAAACACTCGTATCAAGTGCACTAATAGACCGTGTTGTTGCCGACTTAGGCCGCGAGCTTTGTGAAGTGCCAGTTGGTTTCAAATGGTTCGTTGATGGTTTATACAACGGTCAGTTTGGTTTCGGTGGTGAAGAGAGTGCGGGTGCATCTTTCTTACGTAAAGACGGAACACCTTGGTCAACAGATAAAGATGGCCTAATTCTTTGCCTGCTTGCGGCTGAGATCACAGCAGTAACGGGTAAGAACCCACAAGAATACTACGAAGAGCTTGCTGCTAAACACGGCGAATCTAAGTATAACCGTATTCAAGCGGTAGCAAATGGTGCACAAAAAGACGTACTTAAGAAGCTGTCTCCAGAGATGGTTTCTGCTGAGACGCTGGCTGGTGACCCAATTACTGCACGCCTAACGCACGCTCCGGGTAATGGCGCTGCGATTGGTGGCCTAAAAGTGACGACTGAAAACGGTTGGTTTGCTGCTCGTCCATCAGGTACTGAAGACATCTACAAGATCTACTGTGAAAGCTTTAAAGGTGAAGAGCACCTGAAAGCAATCGAAGCAGAAGCTCAAGAGATTGTTAATCAAGTATTTGCAGCCGCTGGCCTATAATCGAATACCGATTAGTAGAGTCATCAAGTAAATAGTGAAAGGGTTGATGTGAAAGCATCAGCCCTTTTTTTATATCAGCTCGTGGGTAAAGTGGGTAAAGCGGCTAAGGCTAGGTGGTTGAATTACTGTACAACTGAGTAGGTTATACTATCCGTGTGGCCAACTTTGTGGCATCACAAACCAAAACTGTCCTGATTTGGTTTGCCCATGAACGAAGCGATCACCAAATTCGGTGATAGGTTCACAGGTGAAGTCATCAGTTCCAGCTGCCCATTGCTCTTTGGTGAGAGGGTAGAGCACGTCAGTAATTAAATGGGCTTGGTTTTGATAACACCAAAAACCGTTTACTTGGCTTGAATTAATGTCATAGCCCAAACATTCAGTAGGTACTTTTTGATCTAAGAATGGGTTGGTATATAGACGACCCTGCATGAGGAGGTGTTTTGAGCCGACATCGATCTGTGGATATTGCTCAATAAAGGCCGTTGAAGAGGACATGCCAAGTTGATGGGTGAGCATCCTGTCTAACTTCTTATCTAATTGGTCGTGAGAGTTAGGACCAAACCATGTCTGTTCATGGAGTAGATAAAACTTAATCGCGACTTCCCAGTGTTGCAGTTTCTGACTACTTTCTTCTTCTAAAATAAAGTCGATAGCACCGAGTGTTCTTCCCTCAACATTAATTTGAATCTCATCGTACTTGACCGAATAATCAGGTGAGGCTTCAATGACTTGTTCACATAGATGCTGGTAGAGGAAACCTAACCTTGGGTTTCCGTTATAAGTGTGTGATGAGTCGATGGCATGGGGGCTTAAGAATGCACCAAGATCGGAAATCGGTGGCTTAATTTTCAGTAACGGCGGTGAGTCGATGACCCATTGGTAAAAACGTTGCAGTGCTGTCATTGGTTCCTCATAAACTCATCGTGGGGCTTTCGACATTCTACCCGTAAATTGATATAACGACGTTATTATAAAGTTAAGCTGGAAAGAAAAATGAATAACTTACAATTAGAAAAGCTACTTAACGAAAAACTTCAGCCACAGCAGATTAAAGATTACTGTCCTAATGGTCTTCAAGTGGAAGGTACTTCGCAAGTGAAGCGCATTGTTACTGGTGTGACAGCTTCTCAAGCATTAATTGATAAAGCGGTAGAACTGAACGCAGACGCTTTATTGGTCCATCACGGTTTCTTTTGGAAAGGTGAGTCAGAAGCCATTCGTGGTATGAAGGGTAAGCGCATTCGGACTCTGATTAAAAACGACATCAACCTTTTAGGTTACCACTTACCACTGGATATCCACCCTGAACTTGGTAACAACGCCAAGCTTGCAGAGTTGCTCGACATTGAAGTTGAAGGCGGCTTGGAAGGGCATCCACAATCTGTTGCGATGTTTGGTAAGTTGAGTTCACCAATGACAGGTGCGGAGTTCGCAGAAAAGATTGGTCAAGCTTTGAACCGCAAGCCATTACATATCGCTCCAGAAAACCAAGATAAAATGATTACGACTGTCGGTTGGTGCACTGGTGGTGGTCAAGACTACATTGAGTTAGCTGCGTCTCAAGGTATTGATGCGTTTATCTCTGGTGAAATTTCAGAGCGCACAACGTACTCTGCACGTGAACAAGACATTCATTACTTTGCCGCAGGCCACCACGCAACAGAACGCTATGGGGTGAAAGCGCTAGGTGAATGGCTAACGAAAGAACATGGCTTAGATGTAGAATTTATCGATATTGATAATCCAGTATAGCCACGTTTAGAGGTTATGACTCTCTGGATATTTGTACCTTCATTGAAGTGATACGAAATACTGAGAGACAAAAAAAGGGTTGATGTTAATACATCAACCCTTTTTGATTTCAATCGATTAGAAAAGTCTAAACTTTACTATTCGCGCTCGTGTAGAGCTTGGAAATCACGCTGTTCTTCACCAGTATACAACTGACGAGGACGACCGATACGGTTCGTCGGATCGCTGTGCATTTCGTTCCAGTGTGCAATCCAACCGATAGTACGAGACATCGCGAAGATTACTGTGAACATTGATACAGGAATGCCGATCGCTTTCAGAATGATACCTGAGTAGAAATCTACGTTCGGGTATAGCTTCTTAGAAACAAAGTACTCGTCAGAAAGAGCGATGCGCTCAAGTTCCATTGCTACGTCTAGTAGTGGATCTTGAATGTTTAGCTCTTTAAGTACTTCGTGACACGCTTCACGCATTACCGTTGCACGTGGATCGTAGTTCTTGTAAACACGGTGACCGAAGCCCATTAGGCGGAATGGGTCATCTTTGTCTTTTGCTTTTGCTACATATTCTTCAATGTTGTCTACGCTACCGATCTCTTCAAGCATCATTAGACAAGCTTCGTTAGCACCACCGTGAGCAGGACCCCACAAAGAAGCGATACCAGCAGCAATACAAGCAAATGGGTTTGCACCCGAAGAACCTGCTAAACGAACCGTTGACGTTGAAGCATTTTGTTCGTGATCAGCATGTAACGTAAAGATTTTGTCCATTGCGCGAGCCACAACAGGATTTACTTCGTATTCTTCACATGGGTTTGCATACATCATGTGTAGGAAGTTTTCTGCGTAGCCTAGGTCATTGCGCGGGTAGATAAACGGTTGACCGATAGAATATTTGTAACACATTGCAGCCAGTGTAGGCATTTTTGAAATTAGGCGGTATGCCGCAATTTCACGGTGTGTGTCGTTATTAACATCTAATGAATCATGATAGAACGCAGCAAGCGCACCTACCACACCACACATAACAGCCATTGGGTGAGCATCACGGCGGAAACCGTGGAAGAAACTAGCAATTTGCTCATGAACCATGGTGTGACGTGTGACTGTCGTCTTGAACTCTTCGTATTGAGCTCGAGAAGGAGCTTCGCCGTATAAAAGAATGTAACAAACTTCTAAGTAATCAGCGTTATTGGCCAGTTGATCAATTGGATAACCACGGTGTAGAAGGATACCTTTCCCACCGTCAATATAAGTTATTTGCGATTCACAAGATGCAGTGGCAAGAAAACCAGGATCAAAAGTGAAAAAACCATTAGAACCCAGTGTACGAACGTCGATGACCGGAGTACCAAGTACACCTTCTGTAATCGGCAATTCGATCGGTGCTTGACCTTCAATATGAAGGGTAGCTTTCTTATCCGCCATAACAATCTCCTTTGTTATTATTAATCCGTCCAGGATGTTTATGTGCCATTTTTTTACTGGTCTTACGTGAGAAAGTCAATTTTTCTGCAGCTTTGTGTGCACTTGTTAGTGTTTTTTACATTAAATTCGTTAAAAATCTGTTCTGTGTAGCATTATTTGTTGCATCAATTGTATTAGAATGTTGCCAGCCGTATAGTGGCGCTGAAAAGTTTGGTTAAAACCTTATAAATGCAAGGCTAAGAAGAAATGTGAGGTGTCTTCAAAAACCTAGCTGTTAACAATTATTTTACAATTATCTAAGGCTCAACTTACGTTATTTGTTAAGTTAATGTTAAATTTTGAAGGTTTGCAATCAAATTTTGTCCATAACAATACATAAGGTTATTTAATGACCATCATGCTCAATGGAGCTGAGTGAGCGAGCCCGTGAAAGAAAGAAAGACAAGACCTGTTAATTTAGATTTACAGACCATCCACTTTCCTATCACAGCAATAGCTTCCATCCTACACCGTGTGTCTGGGGTGATTACTTTTGTTGCGATCGGAATTCTGCTTTGGTTACTATCCATTTCCCTCTCTTCCCCTGTAGGCTTTATGGAAGCTAGCGACATTGTCGACGGTTTCTTTGTGAAGTTTATTCTGTGGGGCATTTTAACCGCTTTGGCTTACCACATTGCTGGTGGTATTCGTCACCTTCTTATGGATCTTGGTCACTTTGAAGAGCTGGAATCTGGCGCTAAGAGCGCGAAGGTTGCATTCGCAGCAACAGCGGTATTGTCTCTACTAGCGGGGATCTTAGTATGGTAAACAACGTTTCTACTTTTGGTCGTAATGGTGTGCATGATTATCTATTGATTCGTGCAACAGCCATCATTATGACGCTTTACACTATCTACCTAGTGAGCTTCTGTGCTTTCTCAGGTGATATTTCTTACGCATCTTGGACGCAATTCTTTGGTGGTACTTTCACTAAAGTCTTCACCATGTTAGCGCTTACTTCAATTTTGGTTCACGCGTGGATCGGCTTGTGGCAAGTACTAACTGACTATATCAAATGTGCAAAATTGCGCGTTGGTCTTCAAGTCGGTGTTGTTGCGGTTCTTCTAGGATATTTCTTCTCTGGTCTGTTTATTTTGTGGGGTGCGTAAGTGACTATTCCTGTTCGTGAGTTTGATGCTGTAGTAATTGGCGCTGGTGGTGCTGGTATGCGCGCCGCGCTACAAATTTCTGAGCAAGGCCTATCTTGTGCGTTGCTTTCTAAAGTTTTCCCAACTCGTTCTCATACTGTATCTGCGCAAGGTGGTATCACCGTTGCTCTTGGTAATGCGCATGAAGATCACTGGGAACAACACATGTACGATACGGTTAAAGGTTCCGATTATATCGGCGACCAAGATGCGATCGAGTACATGTGCAAAAATGGCCCTGAGTCGGTTATCGAATTAGAAAAAATGGGTCTTCCATTTTCTCGCTTTGATAACGGCAGTATTTACCAACGTCCGTTTGGTGGCCAATCTAAGAATTTTGGTGGTGAGCAAGCGGCTCGTACCGCAGCGGCAGCCGACCGTACTGGTCACGCACTGCTACACACGCTTTACCAACAAAACATTAAACACAAAACGACGGTTTTCTCTGAGTGGTATGCACTGGATCTTGTTAAAAACGAAGATGGTGCAATCTTAGGTACTACCGCGCTTTGTATGGAAACGGGCGAGGTTTGCTACTTCAAAGCGAAGGCAACAATCCTTGCTACTGGTGGTGCTGGTCGTATCTATGCATCAACAACGAATGCACACATTAACACTGGTGACGGTGTTGGTATGGCAATTCGTGCTGGCGTTCCAATGCAAGACATTGAAATGTGGCAGTTCCACCCAACGGGTATCGCTGGCGCAGGTGTTTTGGTAACAGAAGGTTGTCGTGGTGAAGGTGGTTACCTTCTCAATAAAGACGGCGAGCGCTTCATGGAACGTTATGCTCCGAATGCTAAAGATTTAGCAGGTCGTGATGTGGTCGCTCGTTCGATGATGGTTGAGATTCGTGAAGGTCGTGGTTGCGATGGCCCATGGGGTCCTCACATTAAGCTGAAACTTGATCACCTAGGTAAAGAGACGCTTGAGTCTCGTCTACCGGGTGTATGTGAGCTTTCTCGTACGTTTGCTCACGTTGATCCAGTTAAAGAACCAATTCCTGTAATCCCAACGTGTCACTACATGATGGGCGGTGTTCCTACACAGGTTTCTGGTCAAGCAATCAAACAAACTGAAGACGGTACAGACGTTGAAATTCAAGGTCTATTCGCTTGTGGCGAAATCGCTTCAGTATCTGTACATGGTGCAAACCGTCTAGGTGGCAACTCGCTACTTGATTTGGTTGTGTTCGGTCGTGCGACAGGTCTTCACCTTGGTGAGACGCTGAATAAGCAAGCTGAAGCAAAACCTGCAACTGAAGCCGACATTGAACGTTCACTAGAGCGCTACAATCGTTGGGAAAACAGTACTGACGGTGAAGACCCAGCGGTAATTCGTAAAGATCTTCAGCAATGTATGCAGAACAACTTCTCTGTATTCCGTGAAGGTAAAGCGATGGCTGATGGCTTAGAAGAGCTTAAAGTGATTCGTGAGCGTCTTAAGAATGCACACCTTTCAGACAAGTCGACAGAGTTCAACACGCAACGTATTGAGTGTTTAGAGCTTGAAAACTTAATGGAAACGGCATTCGCAACTGCGGTTGCAGCAAACTTCCGTACAGAGAGTCGTGGAGCGCATGCTCGTTTTGACTTCCCAGACCGTGATGATGAGCAATGGCTATGCCACTCACTTTACAACCCAGAATCAGAAAGTATGACTAAGCGTGGCGTGAACATGGAACCTATCCATCGTGAAGCATTCCCGCCGAAAGCACGTACGTACTAAGGAGATATGACCATGAAACTGAATTTCTCTTTATACCGTTACAACCCAGATGTGGACCAGAAGCCTTACATGAAAGAGTACACCCTAGAGGTGGAAGAAGGCTCTGACATGATGCTTTTGGATGCGCTTATTCTTTTGAAAGAGCAAGATCCAACGATTTCATTCCGTCGTTCATGCCGTGAAGGTGTATGTGGTTCTGATGGCTTGAACATGAATGGTAAAAATGGATTGGCGTGTATTACACCTCTGTCTGCTCTTACTGGCCAAGATAAAATCGTAATTCGCCCACTTCCAGGTTTGCCTGTAGTACGTGATTTAATCGTAGACATGACTCAGTTCTACGATAACTACGAAAAAGTTAAGCCGTTCTTAGTGTCTGATGGCAATGTGCCACCGGCTCGTGAAAACCTACAAAGCCCTGATGAGCGTGCTCATTTAGATGGTTTGTATGAATGTATCATGTGTGCATGTTGTACGACTTCGTGCCCATCATTCTGGTGGAATCCAGATAAGTTCATCGGACCAGCTGGACTGCTTGCAGCATACCGTTGGCTAATAGATAGCCGAGATACGGCGACAGACGAACGTCTGTCCGATCTTGATGATGCATTTAGCGTTTTTCGTTGCCATGGCATCATGAATTGTGTAAGTGTTTGTCCTAAGGGATTAAATCCGACGAAAGCGATTGGTCACATCAAGACCATGCTTGTGAATCGTTCGGTTTAAGTTATATAAAAATTGCCGCCCTAGAAGTTTTGGGGCGGCCTTTTAATAGCTCGGCATAGACCGCAGCAAACGTGAAAACTACTGGTTAAGGGAAAATATGCACAACGGCGTGATGAAGGCATGGCTCGAGTCTTCACACTTGGCTGGCGCCAATGCAACGTACGTAGAAGAACTCTATGAACTGTATCTAAGTGACCCCGATTCGGTAAGTGACGAATGGAGAAGTGTTTTTGAAGAACTGCCTGTGCAAGCTTCAGAAGCAGTGGAACAACCACACTCTCGTGTTCGTGAATACTTCCGTCGACTCGCTCAAGAAACAAAGCATTACAGTGTCCAAGTTAGTGATCCAGATGTCGATGCGAAACAAGTAAAGGTTCTGCAACTTATTAATGCCTATCGATTCCGAGGGCATCAATCAGCAAATCTAGACCCCCTAGGTTTATGGGAAAGAGATACAGTCGCTGAACTGGATCCTTCTTTTCACACTCTTACCGAAGATGACCTCAATGAGACGTTTAACGTCGGCTCTTACGCCATTGGCCAAGAGACGATGGTGCTTCGAGATTTGTACAAATCTTTAAAGCAAACTTATTGTGGTTCGATTGGTGCTGAATACATGCACATGACTAACACAGAGCAAAAGCGTTGGATCCAACAACGTTTAGAGTCTGTTTCTGGTCAACCCTCTTTCGATAAAGAAGAAAAGCAAGCTTTCCTAGAAGAGCTAACTGCTGCTGAAGGTCTTGAGCGCTATCTTGGTGCTAAATTCCCAGGCGCAAAACGCTTCTCGTTGGAAGGTGGTGATGCGTTGATCCCAATGACGAAGGAAATTATTCGTCATGCAGGTGGACAAGGCATGCGTGAAGTTGTTGTTGGTATGGCTCACCGTGGTCGTCTAAACATGCTGGTCAATGTGCTTGGTAAAAAGCCACAAGACCTGTTTGACGAGTTTGCGGGCAAGCACAGCGATGACTCGTGGGGCACTGGTGATGTGAAATACCACCAAGGTTTCTCTGCGGATTTCGCAACACCAGGCGGCAACGTTCACTTAGCACTTGCATTTAACCCATCTCACTTAGAAATCGTAAACCCGGTAGTTATCGGTTCGGTACGTGCTCGCCAAGATCGTCTAGACGATAAAGATGGCAGCCGCGTACTTCCAATTACTATCCATGGTGATTCAGCTATCGCTGGCCAGGGTGTAGTACAAGAGACGTTCAACATGTCTCAAGCTCGTGGTTTCTGTGTTGGTGGTACGGTTCGTATCGTTGTAAATAACCAAGTCGGTTTTACAACGTCTAACCCTCGCGATACACGTTCTACGATGTACTGTACCGATATCGCGAAGATGGTTCAGGCTCCGATTTTCCACGTTAACTCTGATGATCCAGAAGCTGTCGCTTTCGTAGCACGTCTTGCATTAGATTACCGTAATACGTTTAAGCGTGATGTTGTTATTGATTTGGTTTGTTACCGTCGCCACGGTCACAATGAAGCCGATGAGCCGAATGCAACGCAGCCTTTGATGTACCAAAAAATCAAGAAGCATCCAACGCCACGTAAGCTTTATGCTGACGTGCTAATGGAACGCGGTGAGTTTGGTATTGATACGGCAACTCAACTCGTTAATGAATATCGTGATGCACTTGATCACGGTGAAGTTGTGGTTAAAGAGTGGCGCCCAATGGCACTTCACTCAGTGGACTGGTCACCTTACTTAGGTCATGACTGGAACATCGAATGGGACAACAAGATTGATATCGAGCGCCTGAAAGAGCTTGGTAGCAAACTTTGTCAATACCCAGACAGCCACAAGCTGCAAAGCCGAGTTAACAAACTGTACAACGATCGTACTGCCATGGTGAATGGTGAGAAACAAGTCGATTGGGGTATGGCCGAGACTCTGGCTTACGCAACACTTGTTGATGACGGTAAGCGTATTCGTATCTCAGGCCAAGATTCAGGTCGTGGTACGTTCTTCCACCGTCACTCAGTACTGCACAATCAATCAGATGCAAGCACGTATGTTCCTCTTGCGAACATTCATGATAAACAAGGGCCATTCCAAGTATTTGACTCTGTGTTATCTGAAGAAGCGGTACTCGCATTTGAGTATGGTTATGCAACGGCAGAACCAAGCGGTCTAACTCTTTGGGAAGCACAATTTGGTGACTTCGCAAACGGTGCACAAGTTGTAATCGACCAATTCATTTCGTCAGGTGAGCAAAAGTGGGCACGTTTATGTGGTCTAACTATGTTGCTTCCTCACGGCTATGAAGGCCAAGGCCCAGAGCACTCATCTGCACGTCTTGAACGTTACCTTCAATTATGTGCTGAACAAAACATGCAGGTTGTTGTTCCTTCAACACCGGCACAGGTTTATCACATGATTCGTCGTCAGGTTGTTCGACCAATGCGTCGTCCACTGATCGTAATGTCACCTAAGTCATTGCTTCGTCACCCTCTATGTACGTCTTCTATGGAAGATCTAGCAGAAGGTACGTTCCAACCAGCTATCGCAGAAATTGATGATCTGGCTCCTGAGAACGTAAAACGCGTCGTGTTCTGTTCAGGTAAGGTTTACTTTGACCTGCTTGATCAAAGACGTAAGAACGAGCAAGACGATGTCGCTATTGTACGTATTGAGCAACTTTACCCGTTCCCTTACGAGGACGTGAGAGCTGCAATCGCACAATACACAAATGTAGTCGATTACGTTTGGTGTCAAGAAGAGCCACAAAACCAAGGTGCTTGGTACAGTAGCCAACATAATTTCCGAGCTGCTATCCCAGTGGGTGCTGATATTCAATATGCAGGTCGTCCTGCATCAGCATCACCAGCTGTTGGCTATATGTCGGTACACTTGAAACAACAAAAAGCGTTAGTTGACGACGCTTTGACCCTACTTAAGAACTAGAAGTAAAAGGAAAATACGCACATGACAATTGAAATTCTGGTTCCAGATTTACCTGAATCTGTGGCTGATGCAACAGTGGCGACTTGGCACAAAAAACCAGGCGAAGCCGTTGCACGTGATGAAGTCATTGTAGACATCGAAACAGATAAAGTAGTTCTAGAAGTACCTGCTCCTGAAGCAGGTGTTCTGGAAGCTATCCTAGAAGAAGAGGGTGCTACAGTACTTTCTAAGCAGCTTCTTGCAAAGATCAAACCTGGTGCTGTCGCTGGTGAACCAACGAAAGATACCACTGAAGATACAGAAGCTTCTCCTGATAAGCGCCACAAAGCGGCACTGACAGAAGAAAGCAACGACGCACTAAGCCCAGCTGTTCGTCGTCTTCTTGCAGAACACAACCTACAACCAGCTGACGTCAAAGGCACTGGTGTTGGTGGTCGTATTACTCGTGAAGACATCGACGCGCACCTAGCAGCAGCGAAAGTGGCTCCGGTAGCAGCATCTGCACCAGCAGTTGAAGCGCCAGCAGCGGCTCGTAGCCAAAAACGCGTGCCTATGACTCGCCTACGTAAGACAGTTGCAAACCGTCTTCTAGAAGCGAAGAACAGCACAGCGATGCTGACTACTTTCAACGAAGTGAACATGAAACCAATCATGGACCTTCGTAAGCAGTACAAAGACCAATTCGAGAAGCGTCACGATACGCGTCTTGGTTTCATGTCTTTCTATGTGAAAGCAGTAACAGAAGCGTTGAAGCGTTTCCCAGAAGTTAACGCTTCGATTGATGGTACAGATATCATTTACCACAACTACTTCGATATCAGCATGGCGGTATCTACGCCACGCGGTCTAGTGACTCCAGTACTGAAAGACTGTGACACACTAGGTTTTGCTGACATCGAAAAAGGCATCAAAGAGCTAGCAATCAAAGGCCGTGACGGCAAGCTAACTGTTGATGAGCTGATGGGCGGTAACTTCACTATCACAAACGGTGGTGTATTTGGTTCTCTAATGTCTACGCCAATCATCAACCCGCCTCAAGCTGCAATTTTGGGTATGCATAAAATCCAAGATCGTCCAATGGCTGTTGATGGCAAGGTGGAAATTCTACCAATGATGTACCTAGCGCTTTCTTACGATCACCGTCTAATCGATGGCCGTGAATCAGTTGGCTTCCTAGTGACTATCAAAGAGCTTCTAGAAGATCCTGCACGTCTGTTATTAGACGTTTAGTATCGCTAAAACGTCTAGTTAACCTCGTTAGCTAGACGTAAAAAGTTTCAAAGGCTAGGCTGCTCAACGTCTGGCCTTCACTTGAACTGTAAAGCCATTAGAAAATGGACAGCAGTTGATTTGAGAAGACCCTACAGACGTACCACAGGAAACTGTGTCGTTATGGAAATAATAATCCCTTAAGGGAAAATAAACGGAATATCAAAATGAATTTGCATGAATACCAAGCCAAACAGCTGTTTGCAGAATTCGGTTTGCCTGTACCAGAAGGTTTCGCATGTGATACAGCACAAGAAGCTTTCGAAGCTGCAGGTCGTATCAGTACAGCCAAGAAAGTTGTTAAGTGTCAAGTACACGCTGGTGGTCGCGGTAAAGCGGGCGGCGTAGAGTTACATGACACTAAAGAAGGCGTTAAAGAGTTTGCACAAAAGTGGCTAGGTAAAAACCTAGTGACTTACCAAACAGACGCTAATGGTCAGCCTGTAACAAAGATCCTAGTTGAAGAAGCATCAAACATTGCTAACGAACTTTACCTAGGCGCTGTTGTTGACCGTGCAACTCGTAAAATTGTATTCATGGCGTCAACTGAAGGCGGCGTGGACATTGAGAAAATCGCTGAAGAAACTCCAGAGTTGATTCACCAATCTGCGATCGATCCTCTAGTTGGCCCTCAAGCTTACCAAGGCCGTGAATTGGCATTCAAACTTGGCTTAGCTGGCGATCAAATTAAACAGTTCGTTAAGATCTTCATGGGTCTTGGTGAAATGTTCGCTCAGTACGACCTAGCTCTACTAGAAATTAACCCGCTTGTTATTACAAATGAAGGTAATCTTCTTTGTCTAGACGGCAAGATCAACATTGACTCAAACGCAATGTACCGTCAGCCAAAGCTTCGTGAAATGCATGATCCTTCACAAGAAGACGAGCGCGAAGCGCACGCAGCTCAGTGGGAACTGAACTACGTAGCACTTGATGGCAACGTTGGCTGTATGGTTAACGGTGCAGGCCTTGCTATGGGTACGATGGATATCGTAAACCTACACGGCGGCAAGCCAGCAAACTTCCTTGATGTAGGCGGCGGCGCAACAAAAGAGCGTGTAGCTGAAGCATTCAAGATCATCCTTTCTGATGACAATGTTAAAGCAGTACTCGTAAACATCTTCGGTGGCATCGTTCGTTGTGACATGATCGCTGAAGGTATTATTGGTGCAGTTAAAGAAGTTGGCGTAACAGTTCCTGTAGTTGTTCGTCTAGAAGGTACAAACGCAGACCTAGGTCGTGAAGTACTTGCTAATTCTGATGTTGATATCATTGCTGCTGTATCTCTAACAGATGCTGCTCAGAAAGTTGTTGCTGCTGCGGAGGCTAAATAATGTCTGTATTAATTAACAAAGACACTAAAGTAATCTGTCAGGGTTTCACTGGCGGTCAAGGTACATTCCACTCAGACCAAGCTATCGCATACGGTACGCAAATGGTTGGTGGTGTTTCACCTGGTAAAGGTGGTCAAACTCACCTAGGCCTTCCAGTATTCAACACAGTACGTGAAGCAGTAGAAGTAACTGGCGCAACAGCAACAGTTATCTACGTACCAGCACCTTTCTGTAAAGATGCAATCCTAGAAGCAATTGATGCAGGTATCGAACTGATCGTAACGATCACTGAAGGTATCCCTACTACAGATATGATCGACGTTAAAGTGAAGCTAGAAGAAACTGGCGTTCGCATGATCGGTCCTAACTGTCCAGGTCTTATCACTCCAGACGAGTGTAAGATTGGTATCATGCCTGGTCATATCCATAAGAAGGGTAAAGTAGGTATCGTATCTCGTTCAGGTACTCTGACGTACGAAGCAGTTAAGCAAACAACAGATGAAGGCTTTGGTCAGTCTACATGTGTTGGTATCGGTGGTGACCCTATCCCAGGTTCAAACTTCATTGATATCCTAAAACTTTTCCAAGAAGACCCAGAGACTGAAGCAATCGTAATGATTGGTGAGATCGGTGGTACTGCGGAAGAAGAAGCTGCTGAGTTCATCAAAGCAAACGTAACTAAGCCAGTTGTATCTTACATCGCTGGTGTTACTGCTCCTCCGGGTAAACGTATGGGCCACGCTGGCGCAATCATCTCTGGCGGTAAAGGTACTGCTGAAGATAAATTCGCAGCACTAGAAGCAGCAGGCGTTAAGACTGTTAAGTCTCTTGCTGACATCGGTAAAGGCCTACGTGAAATCACGGGTTGGTAATCAGCTCGCTTTTATCTAACGAGATAGAAGCTAACTGAACGATATAAGAAAGGCTTGGTCATTGACCAAGCCTTTTTCTTTTGTGACCGATTCTTTTATAAACGACTGCCGCATCAACGGTTGTGTTGTTAAAAGCCAGAATGAATCCCGACTTCTCACTTTAGGCGCGGGTTCTGTACATTTGAGACAGCATAAACATTGCCGCAGCACTGATAACAACAGAAGGGCCGGCTGGCGTGTCATAGAACCAAGACAAGCTCAACCCTCCGAACACAGCGATAGAACCAATTACAGAGGCGAGGAATGCCATTTGTTCGGGTGTATTGGCGAATTTTCTTGCCGTTGCTGCTGGGATTATCAGCAATGACGTCATGATTAACGCGCCAACAAACTTCATACCGACCGCAATTACAATACCAACCAATAGCATCAGAATCAGACGCATTAAATCAATGTTGATGCCATCTACTGCTGCAAGATCTTCATTTACTGTCGTTGAAAGCAGTGGTCGCCAAAATATCGCAAGCACTAAACCAATCACTGCAGCACCCGCGTAGATGAACACCAAATCTGTTGGAGACACCGCAAGTAAGTCACCAAATAGGTAACTCATTAGATCGACACGAACATTGTCTAAGAAACTGACAGCAACAAGACCCAAAGACAGAGCACTGTGCGCCAATATACCCAGTAAGGTATCGGTCGCGACTAGCTTTTGTTTTTGTAAAGTCACTAGCAACACGGCCAGCATCAAACAACAAATCAGCAGCGCGAAATACAAGTTAATGTTGAACAGAAAGCCAAGTGCTAAGCCCATCAAAGAAGCGTGAGCAAGCGTATCACCAAAGTAAGCCATCTTGCGCCATACCACGAACGACCCTAATGGGCCTGCAATTAGCGCAATACCCAAACCCGCCAAAATAGAGGGAAGAAGAAACTCAAGCATTAGTGGTGTCCGTGTTTATGGTTTGAACATTCATGCACGTCGCCTTCGACAGGCTGGCCTGCAAGATCATGATGGTGATGTTCGTGTTGGTGATGATAAAACGCTAGTGTTTCTTGGGTCGCGGTGCCAAAGAGCGCAATATACGAAGGGTGGTGTTTGATGTCTGCAGGTGCGCCTGAACAGCAGATGTGATGGTGCAAACAGATAACATCGTCTGTTTTGGCCATCACTAAATGCAGGTCATGTGAAACCATAAATACGGCACAACCAAAGCGGTGACGAATGGTGTCAATCAGGTCATACAGGTCTATTTGCCCTTGTACATCAACGCCTTGAGCAGGTTCATCAAGAACCAGTAGGTCTGGTCTTCTTAGCAATGAACGAGCAATCAGCACACGTTGGTTTTCACCGCCAGATAGCTGGTGCATGTTACTCTTTTGCAGATGTTCAGCGCCAACAAGCTTCAATGTTTCAAGGATCTCTTGCTGACTGAACTTGCCAGTGAGCTTTAGAAAACGTTCTACATTAAGCGGTAGTGAATCATTAAGCTTTAATTTTTGTGGTACATAGCCAATTTTCAGTTTTTTAGCTTTTGTTATTGTGCCTGAAAATTTAGTTTGTAAACCCAGTACTACTTTGACTAATGTCGACTTTCCTGCACCGTTTGGCCCAATGAGGGTGGTGATTCTGCCGCGCTCTATATTTAGAGAGATGTTGTCTAGAACTTTTCGACCGTCAAATTCGACGCTCACAGAATCTAGTTGGATTAAGTTATCCATGAATAGAACTCATTTGCAATTCGCTAATGTTATAATGTAACATTTACCTCAAGCCTAAGCTACTTTTCTATTATCGAGGGATTATGTCACGTTCATCTTTTATACTTGCTACTTTGCTTTTAGCGCCAAGTGTCGCAAGTGCCAATACTATTCTAACAAGCTTTAAACCAATTCAAATGATTGTGACGGAATTAACGCAGGGCGTTAGTGAACCGGATGTGTTGATGAACAGCAATGCTTCGCCGCATGATTATGCGCTTAAGCCATCGGATGTCAAAAAAGTTCATAGTGCCGATATGGTTATCTGGTTCGGCCCTGACCTAGAAGCCTTTTTGACTAAGGTGATTGGTTCAAAAGAAAATGTTATCAAGATCAGTGAGATTCCTGGAATCAACTTGAGAGAGTTTGGGCATGAAGATCACGATGCTCATGAAGGACATCACCATGGTAGCCATGACCCGCATTTTTGGTTGGGCATCGACCAAGTTGAAGTCGCGGCAAAATATATCTCAGCTAAGTTGATTGAATCTGACCCTGATAACGCAATGGCGTATCAAGAGAACCTAGACTCATTCTTGATTGCTTTGAAAGAGAAGAAGCAGTCAATTAATGAACAACTTGCGCCAGTGAAAGACAAAGGTTACTACGTATTCCATGATGCGTATGGCTACTTCGAACAGGAGTTTGAGTTAAATAACTTAGGTCACTTTACCGTGAGCCCAGAGCGCAAACCGGGTGCAAAAAGCTTGATAGCTATCAAGAAAACCTTGGTGCGTGAAAATGTTCAATGTGTATTTGCAGAGCCTCAATTTACACCGGCTGTGATCGAATCGGTGACTCGCGGAAGCAATGCTAAGCAAGGGCAACTTGATCCTGTTGGTTCACAGGTTGAAGTGAAGAGTGGAAGTTATTTCGATTTTCTTCAGCAACTTACAGACAGCTACACCAGCTGCTTGAGTGCTAAGTAATCAATAACCAATATTCCTAACGACACTTTGCTCTCGTTAATTTATGAATCATGCCGCTTTTTGCGGCATTTTCGTGACCGCTAAGATAAAACCTCTCAACAAATAGCAAACCTCCTTTCTCCTTTGTTAATTTCCGCTAAAATAGAAAGATAATAATAAGCACAAAAAAACTGGATTTTTGGTTCAGCAGCGATAAGACGTTGTGGACACCATAATTTCATGTGTTATTGCTGTTCAGGATGAAAAGTTGTATCGAATTATCTTCAGAATGTTCATGTTAATGAGCATTTCATTTAGCGTTCTCGCGGTAAATACATCACCCTCCGTTTTCTATCCTTTGCCCGTTCAAGCGCAAGGGAACTTTCTTGCGGCTAAAAACCTGTACTTAGGTGCCGGTGGCGGGTTATGGGTTCATGATGTCCATGGAAAAGTACTCTTTTATGATGGCCGAACCCTATTCCCGCGAAAGGGCAGCCTTCTGCAATTTTCTTCAGAAAGAGTCGCGTTTCTTAACGATGAGTTTTGGACATTTTTTGATAATGAGGTGTACCGACATAGCCCTGGTATTGGCAATGAACTTGCGTTTAGTTTAAGCCCCGGCGCTGAGATCGCGAATATCGGCTCATCAGGTGATTATATTTGGGTCACAGATGGCAGTAATTTTTATACTTACAACACTCAATCTTTAGAATTTACCACCTACTCACTACTCAAACTGTATCGATATAACAATAGCAGTGATATTGCGATTAACGATGCGGAGTGGGTGTTGTCAAAATGGGTACTCGCGACCAGTTCTGGTGCTTACCTTTCTGAGGCGCAAGAGTTTACTCACATCACTGCATCAGATAAGCACCATATTGAGACGGTTTATTTTTCTAATGCTAGACGAGAGTTAGTGATTGGCACTTTAAATGGTGCGGTGATTGTTGATCTCGCGAATCCAGATAAAGAGAACAAAATAAAAGGGTCGCACGTTCTCTCGCTTGCTGAAACTTCAGACCAATATTGGATTGGCACTGAGCATGGACTCATTAGTTATAACTTCATTACGGGTCAAATTACACGATTCGAACAAGCCGCTAACCAAGATTTCTCGTTACCGGGAGAGAAAATATATTCGTTAATCAACGACCATGCTGGTGGGATGTGGGTTGCAACAAATAACGGCATCCGATATTTCTCACTGTTCAGTAAGACATTCTCAAGAACGCCATTAACGGGTATGGGAATGCACTCAAGTAGTGTCGTGATAAACAAAGTACAGCCGGTTAGCGAACAACTATCTTGGGTAGCTTCCTCAATGGGCCTCTATTTGGTCGATGCTCAAAGCAAAGAGAACCCAATTCGTGTTTATTCCAGCTCGGTACAGGACTTTGAGATCTTTGGTTCTTCCATTTGGTTGGCTACTGAAGAAGGCATTATTAGTTTTAATACCAATACGTTAGAGCCTGAAGTGCTCGGTTTACCAAGGTCTATCAAAGGGGTACACGTTGAGAACTTTGCGCTTCAAGCTGATAACGTACTTTGGATAACATCGGGGCAAGACCTTTATTCGTTATCTATCGAAACCATGAAGCTGACGGGGTACGGTACTGACTGGTTAGTTGATAAGTTTTTGCCAGCAAAAATCACGGCTCTCAATATAGGGTTACAAGGTCGTATATATATAGGCACTGACCACGGCTTCTACTCTTTTATTGATAAACGGATTAGTTTTAGTCGCTCAAGCGAACGATTTGGCAAAGTGGTCGATATTGAAAAAGCGAAGGATGGGGCTCAATGGTTTGCGAGTAGTTATGGCGTGTATCGAATCCCTTATGACAGCTCTATTATTCAAGAGGTCACGCTTGTTGAAGACAATATTAGCCCAAATTGCTTAATAAGCGATGACAATGGTGTGTGGTTAGGTTCTTCGAAAGGTATCAGCTATTACGGACTGGATGGGCAACTGCATAAACATATCGGTTCACCATTTGGCTTGATCACCAATGAACTGGCGGCAGGGGCATGTGCCTTGTTTGACAGTGAAGGCAGCCAATCTACGAGGCTTATTTTTGGATCAAAGTATGGCGTAGTCAGTGCGTTATCTGATGAGTTATTGGTATCAACAACACCTCATAGTCGAGCATTGCTGAGTAAGATCAGTGTTGATCAGCAAACCGTATCACTTGGTGGTAAGACAGCTGATTTGGATGAAGTCCCTTATGGTTCATCCATGAGTTTTAAGTTGGGTATCCTACCTGCGACGTTTGCCCCTGCGATGGAATATCGCCTGAGCGACGATGAACCTTGGAGTGAATTTGAAGGAGGCTTGTTAACGCTCGACCATCTTCTTCCGGGGGACTATACACTGGAAGTAAAACCCGTTAAGGACTCGCATTATCGCTTTGTGTCAACGAATCAAAGCTTCTCAATCGCTGAGCCTTGGTATCTGACCAATTGGGCTGCCGCAAGCTCTCTGGCGCTGCTGATTGGTGTCGTGACTATCTTGGTCTTTTGGCGTTCGCGTTATGTCACTTTTGCCAATAGACACCTAAAAGCGCAAGTTGCATTAAAAACCGATCAACTGAGGCACCAAAGTCGCATTCTGTTGACGACCAATCAACAGCTTAAAAAGCAACTATCAGTTAAGAGTGCGCTTGTATCGCACACAGCAAATGAACTCTCATCTGAAGTTAATCATATTGCTGCGATGCTCCCGAATTGGAATGATGAGAAAGGCAAGTCGCCAATCTTAACGCTGAAAAATGGCTTGGCTCAATTGAGCAATACACCTCAAGGAGAAGGGAAGGTCAGTTACGATATAATTTTGATCTTAGAAGCGGTACTCAAAGCTTGGCAAGATGATTTAGCCAAAGCCGGTATTGAACTGGATATTAGAGTTGATACCAAACAACGATACGTATCCTTACTGTATTTTAACCTCGATATTATTTTCAACAACTTGGTTGCGAGCATCATCAAGAGAAACTTTAAGTCACAAAGCATGGTGGTTCTGGTTGAAGAAGTGAAGGAGCATCTTGTCGTTACGATTCGAGATCATGGGATGCCTTTCCCTAAATTGGCATCAAGCATGGGTGACAACACCGGAAAATCGACTGATCTAAATATCGAAAAATTACCTCTATTGATGAATCAGAGTGGTGGTGAGCTGAACGCGTTTGTTTCTGACTATCAAAATAAGGTTCAGCTTTCGTGGCCGATTGAATATCAAGTGCTGGATAATCTGGAAGCCAGCACAATTGAGCAGATTGAAACCATTAAGCTTGCCGCTTCAACGCCAGAGCAACAAAGGTTGAGTGCTGAACAAGAGTGGAAAAACAGAGTGTCGCAGCTTGTGAGCGAAAACTACGCCGATGCAGAGTTCAGTACTGCAACTGCTGCTAAGTACTTGTTCATGTCAGAGAGAAGCTTACAGAGACGCTTTAAATCGGCTTATAACAAGACCTTTAAAGAGCATTTGAATGAAGTGCGTTTAGAGCATGCGTGCGAGCGGTTACTTGCGGGAGAGAAGATCTCAGACGTCGCGTTTGATTCTGGTTTTAATGACCCTTCCTATTTCAGTCAGAGGTTTAAGCACCATTTTGGTATGTCGCCATCTAAGTTTGCTGAAAACAGCGAAGAATAGTGAGCTGCGGATTTACTCTACGTCCACGTAGATAAAGATACTCTAAGCCTCGACATTCATGTTGGGGCTTTTTTATGCTTCTACGAGATACGAGATACGAGATACGAGATACGAGATACGAGATACGAGATACGAGATACGAGATACGAGATACGAGATACGAGATACGAGATACGAGATACGAGATAGAGATAGAGAGCTGTGGGGAGTTTGAAAGGCTGTTGGGATAAAACAAAAGGAAGAAAAAAAATATCGTGGTATAGCCGGGGGGACTATACCACGGGTGCCAAGGACACCTTCGCTTGCTGCCGGAGTGATATGGCAAGCCACATCACCTCTGGAATAAAATTAAAGAGAAGTAGTTTCTCTTCGTTGGAGTAACTATACGTCTGCCCACTTATTTTACTTATAAAATTAACGACAGATGGCCATGAGAAAACCGACATTATTTTAAGTTGTTGATAATTAATGGTTTGTGTTGGGTTTTCTTGATTGGTACTAGTGAGGTAGTTCTCGTTGTTTGTTGAAAGTAACGTTTTTGACGTAAACGTTTTTAACGAAATTTACGAGTATGTATTTTCGAAAACATTGATTTCACACAATAGAATTGTGGTCATGTATGTGTATCATGGCGGTAATAACAATCTTTCTCATTATCAGTCACGAATTGGGCATTTATGAAACTCTCACAACTCGAGCAAGGAAAAGCGGCTTCTATTGTTGCACTAACAGGCTTAACACCAGACGTTAGAAAAAAACTTATGGTTATGGGCATGTTGCCAAAAACTGAGGTGACGCTAATCCGTCGTGCGCCGATGGGTGATCCACTTCAAGTAGAGGTGAGAGGTGTATCTATCGCCATTCGTGAAAGCATTGCAGAACAAATCGAGGTTATCTAAATGGATTATCAAGTTCTTACCGTTGGTAACCCAAATAGTGGTAAAACAACATTATTTAACGCCTTAACTGGCGCTAAGCAGCACGTTGGTAACTGGGTTGGTGTAACCGTAGAAAAGAAGACGGGTTTGTATTCACACGCTGGTGATCAGTTTCAGCTAACGGATTTACCGGGTATCTACGCACTAGACAGTGGTAATGATGCGAACAGTATCGATGAATCTATCGCATCTCGTGCTGTGCTAACTCACCCTGCAGATGTGATCATCAATGTTGTAGATGCAAGCTGCTTAGAACGAAGCTTATACATGACATTACAATTACGAGAGTTGGGTCGCCCAATGATCGTTGTATTGAACAAGATGGATGTATTAAAGCGTGAGCGTCAGGTGATTAACCTTAAAGCGCTAGAGAAAGAGCTTGGCTGTCCAGTTTTAAGCTTGTCTGCAAACGACAAAGGCCAAGTTGCACGTTTTAAAGAGCGTCTGCATAAACTCCTTGTTCAAGGTGTGAGTCTTGATCCTATCTCTATTGATTACGATGCCGCGTTAGAAGCTCTTATCCCTTCTGTTGAGTCACAATTTGATGATGCTGACGTATCTCACCGAGCTCTGGCTATTCGTGCTTTAGAAAATGATTACTTAGTATTGAACGGATTGGCTCCTCAAACTCGTACTCAAATCGACAGTGTGCGCCTAGGTGCCGATTTCGATATTGACCTTGCTGTTGCTGACGCTAAATACACTTTCTTACATGACCTTTGTAAACGTGTTCGTCGTAGTGAAGGGAAACTAAGCCGTAACTTTACTGAGAAAGCAGACCAATTCATTTTGAATAAATGGGTCGGTATTCCTTTCTTCTTCGTCATCATGTACCTAATGTTCATGTTCTCTATCAATATCGGTAGTGCGTTTATCGACTTCTTTGATATTGGTGTTGGCGCAATATTAGTTGATGGTGGACACCACTTATTAGATGGCCATTTACCGGTTTGGCTAGTTACCATTCTTGCCGATGGCATCGGCGGTGGTATTCAAACGGTTGCGACCTTTATTCCGGTTATTGCCGCGCTTTACTTGTTCTTAGCGGTATTAGAAAGCTCAGGTTACATGGCTCGTGCAGCATTTGTACTTGATAAAGTGATGCAGAAGATTGGTTTACCGGGCAAAGCGTTTGTTCCGTTAGTACTTGGTTTTGGTTGTAACGTACCTTCAATCATGGCAACCCGTACTCTTGACCAAGAGCGTGAACGTAAACTGGCAGCATCAATGGCTCCGTTTATGTCATGTGGTGCTCGTTTGCCAGTATACGCACTATTCGCAGCTGCGTTTTTCCCTGGTGCGGGACAAAATGTCGTATTCGCTCTGTACATCATGGGTATTGTTGCTTCTGTATTTACGGGCTTATTCCTTAAAAATACTATCTATCCTGGTAGCAGTGATAGCTTGGTTATGGAGATGCCGGATTACGAGTTGCCGACCGTGCAAAACGTGATGCTTAAAACTTGGCAGAAGCTGAAACGTTTCGTGCTTGGCGCAGGTAAAACCATCGTTATGGTTGTGGCTATTCTTAGTTTCCTGAATTCATTAGGTATGGACGGCAGTTTTGGTAACGAAGACAGCGAAAGCTCAGTGCTATCTAAAGCGGCTCAAGTTGTGACTCCAGTGTTCCAACCTATTGGTATTACTGAAGAGAACTGGCCTGCAACGGTTGGTATTATTACGGGTATTTTTGCGAAAGAAGCCGTTGTTGGTACATTAAACAGCTTGTACACCACGCCATCAGATGAAGAAGCGGCTGAATTCGATTTAGCAGCAAGCTTGCAAGAAGCCGTCATGACTATCCCTGAAAACCTAGCTGGTTTGAGCTATTCAGATCCATTAGGCATTGAAGTGGGCGACTTGTCTGACTCAAGCTCTGTGGCTGCAGATCAAGAGGTTGATACTTCGATCTTTGGTAACTTGAAAGACAAGTTTGTATCAGGCCACGCTGCGTTTGCTTACTTGATTCTTATCCTGCTTTACACACCTTGTGTTGCTGCGATGGGCGCTTATGTTCGTGAGTTTGGTCAGACGTTTGCCCGCTTCATAGCGGTATGGACGATGGCTCTTGGTTACTTCGGTGCAACCTTCTACTACCAAGCAGCAAACTTCGCTGTACACCCAGTAAGTAGTGCTGTGTGGATGGTGGCAATTGCTGGTGGCTTTGTGGTGACGTATCGCGTCTTCAAGAAAATTGGCAGTAAGCAAAAAGCGCTAGAGGTGCAAGTAGTATGATTTTAACTGAACTTCATCAATACATTGATAACGAGGGCGTTGCAGCTCGCAGTGAACTTGCGTCTAAGTTTGGTATGAGCGAAGACGGTGTCGATGCGATGCTGAGTGTTTGGGTCAAGAAAGGGAAAGTTTCCCGCTTGGTCGATACCAACAAGCATGGTCATACAACACGTATTCGTTACACCATCAGCAAACAAGATGGTCTGTCACTGAATGTGATGATGTAGTTCAGAGCTTCATACTCTCGTTGAAAACGGCGAGATTAGACAATAAAAAAGCCGCTCACCTATTTTAGATGAGCGGCTTTTTGTCATGTGTCTATTCTGAACAGCCTTGCTTTAAAGCGTAATGAGATGAACTCGAATTACGCTTTCTTAAAGATAGAGCTCAGCGATAAAACGTTTTGAATGCGAGTATGGATTGCGGCTTGTTCTGCTTCACTACGTTGCTCGCCTTTGGTGTTGCCCCATACTGGACCTGGCCACGCGATATCGTCTTTGAAACGTGCAATATGGTGAATGTGCAGTTGTGGCACCATGTTACCCAGCGCGCCTAGGTTTAACTTGTCTGGTTGGAATGTCGCTTCTAATGCTTGGCTTACCGCTTGAGACTCAAGCAAGAACTGCTGTTGTTCTTTCATTGGCAGATGGTGCAACTCTTTTAGGTTGGCACGTTTTGGTACCAAGATAACCCAAGGCACAGCACTGTCTTTGCTTAGCAGTGCCAAGCTTAGTGGAAATTCGCCGATAAGCGTGGTGTCTTTTGCTAACTGTGGGTGAAGTTCAAAGCTCATTATTATTATCCATTTCGATTTCTTGAAGTCATACCAATCACAGTAAGTAAATGATCAGAAATAGCGCAGGAAAAAGGTTTGAGAACAAGGCAGATTCTTTTGATAAGTAGTTACTCTACAATCAAAAATTCTAACGCAGTTATCGAGCGTTTTAACCAGCTAGGATGATTAGTTATTTACTACGATTGGTATCAGTATACGTTAGATAAAACAAAAGGTTGATGCTCTCACATCAACCTTTGTATTTATTCATTGTAACCCGAAGGGAATTACATGCGCTCTAGAGTTTCGATACCTAGAAGCGACAGACCTTGCTTGATAGTCTTAGCTGTCAGTGCAGCAAGCTTCAGGCGGCTCTGTTTAACTGTTTCATCTTCAGCCACAAGGATAGGGCACGCTTCGTAGAAGCTAGAGAATTGACCAGCAAGTTCGAACAGGTAGCTACACATGATGTGCGGTTGACCTTCACGAGCAACAGACTGTACCGCTTCTTCAAATTGTAGAAGTTTCGCGATAAGTGCTTTCTCTTTCTCTTCAGTGATTTTGATTTCACCTTCAAGAGAGTCCATAGAAATGCCTGCTTTAGCAAAGATTGAAGCAACACGAGTGTACGCGTACTGCATGTACGGTGCTGTGTTACCTTCAAATGCCAGCATGTTTTCCCAGTCGAACACGTAATCAGTTGTACGGTGCTTAGAAAGGTCTGCGTATTTAACAGCCGCCATTGCAACTGTGTTTGCGATGGTTTTCTTCTCGTCTTCTGCTAGCTCAGGGTTTTTAGATTCAATCAGCTGAGTTGCACGCACTTCTGCTTCGTCTAGAAGATCAGCAAGACGTACTGTACCGCCTGCACGAGTTTTAAATGGCTTACCATCTTTACCTAGCATCATGCCGAACGCGTGGTGCTCAAGAGAGACAGACTCAGGAACATAACCCGCTTTACGAACGATAGTCCAAGCTTGCATTAGGTGTTGGTGCTGACGAGAGTCAATGAAGTAAAGTACGCGGTCTGCGCCCAATTCTTCAAAACGGTATTTAGCACAGGCAATATCGGTGGTGGTGTATAGGAAGCCACCGTCACGTTTTTGCACGATAACGCCCATTGGGTCGCCATCTTTGTTTTTGTATTCGTCTAGGAATACAACTTGTGCGCCGTCAGACTCTTTTGCTAGACCTTGTGTTTGTAGGTCAGAAACGATGTTTGAAAGCATATGGTTGTACATACTTTCACCCATTACATCATCACGTGTCAGTGATACGTTCAGGCGATCGTAGTTACGTTGGTTTTGAACCATGGTTACGTCAACCAGCTTTTTCCACATTTCAGCGCAGTATTCGTCGCCGCTTTGCAGTTTCACTACGTAGCCACGTGCTTTCACTGCGAATTCTTCGTCTTCGTCGTAAAGCTTTTTAGATTCACGGTAGAACTGCTCAAGATCTGAAAGTTCCATTGAAACTTCGCCAGTTTCAGCTTGGATGCGCTCAAGGTTTGCGATAAGCATACCGAATTGAGTACCCCAGTCACCAATGTGGTTAGCACGGATAACTTTGTGGCCTAAGAACTCTAGTGTACGAACAACAGCATCACCGATGATCGTTGAACGTAGGTGACCAACGTGCATTTCTTTTGCAACGTTTGGTGCTGAGTAGTCAGCAACAATTGTTTGTGCTTCAGCTGCTGTAACACCAAGGCGAGAGTCAGCCAGTGCTGCGTCTGCTTGTTGTGCTAGGAATGCTTCATCTAGGAAGATGTTTAGGAAACCTGGACCTGCGATTTCAACTTTAGAAGCGATACCGTCTAGGTTTAGAACGTCCAATACTTTTTGAGCAAATTCTCGTGGGTTAGTGCCTAGTCGTTTAGCAACACCCATAACGCCGTTTGCTTGGTAGTCACCAAATTGTGGTTTTGCAGATTGGCGAACAGCCGCAGGAGAGCCTGCAGGTGCGCCAGCGGCTTCTAGAGCCTGAGATACTTTGTCATTAATCAGTGCTTGGATATTCACACGCGTTTCCTTCAATTCAAGGATGAATAAGAGTGGCCGTTATTTCGTGGGTATTAAATTTGGTTAATTATGCTTCGAGTTAACGATTTAATGCCGAAATGAACAACAGACTCTGTTTAAGTTCACAAAAATGGCGTTAATCATACCAATTTTGTGGGGTTTCTTATAGGTCGAATTGATAGAAAATTAACATTTCCTGAGGGGTTTTTGACAATCGACTTTGACCAAGCCAGGTTTGTCTATTTAGGAAAGTAAGACACCGTACTTTTTGAACGTTTTTTTGTAAAAGCAACGCTTGTTGCTGAAAGTATAACTGATACCATGCAGCCATTATTTGGAGAACAAAGACAATGACGATGAGCCTGAAGCAAGCCGAACTAGAACCACAACAAATGATTGCGCGCCTTGATACGTTTATGGCGAAAATTGAGAACCTAGGAAATGCACTGGGTTTAGATTTAAGCTTTGCTCAAGCGGATCATATTGCATTAAGAATTAATGAAACTGAGCTTGCGAAATCAGCACATCTGGCTTGGTCTGAATATGGCTCTACAATTTCAGAAGCGATGATCAATGGCCGTCCAATTGTGGTGTTGGCTTTCGATGAGCCATTGCAAAGCCTTGGTTGGAAGATTGAGTGCTTAGAGTTGCCATATCCAGCAGAAGGTAAAATTTATCCAAGCCAAGATTGGGAACATGTCGAGTTTGTGATTCCTTCTCACGCGCAAACTGCCGAACAGTATCTAGCGGATCTTAAAGAAACTTACCCGCAGTTCGCTGCTAAGTTTGAAACTTTGGCAGAGCAAGGCGTTAAGATAAAACTCTCTAGCCCGAAAGGCGAGGGTGAACGTTTGAATAACCCAACGGTGGCTTTTAAACATCAAGGCATTTGTATTAAGCTGCATCCACACTCTTTGAAGAAAATTGTTGAGTCAGAACAGGCTTAATTTGAGCAGAGAATAGCTGGGATAGATTCCTGATCTCGCCTAGGCTCGTCGGAATGACGGGGTGTTTGATGGTATTGGCCAGAGTCATCTTTGGATGCTGACAGACTGAGCGTTCGAGGGCGTATGTTAGAGCCTATAGCTAGAAGATTCATCACCGAGTTCGTCATTCCCGATAGCGACGAAGGAGCGTAGTCGGGAATCTCATAAAGCTAGTCAGATCATCAGATACAAAAAACGCGCAATGGATTAACCCTATTGCGCGTTTTTTATGGGCTTCTAACTGGAAGTCTTACCGGAAATCGAACCTCCGACCTACAGAATCACAGTCTTGTTACCGTAAACAAACACGTGATCATTGATCACTTTGTTTAAAGCCTTACTCAACACGTTCTTCTCTACGTCACGACCGGCTTGAGCCATGTCTTTCGCACTGAAGTTGTGATCCACTGGAATCACGTCTTGCTTGATGATTGGGCCTTCATCGAGATCGTTTGTCACGAAGTGCGCTGTTGCGCCAATGATTTTCACGCCGCGCTCATAAGCTTGTTGGTATGGTTTAGCACCAATGAATGCTGGCAAGAAGCTGTGGTGAATGTTGATGATTTTGTGGTTGTACTTCTCAACAAACCCCGGAGTCAGCACTCGCATGTATTTAGCAAGTACTAGATAGTCCGCCTCGTACTGGTCAATCACTTCAAGCATCTTCTTCTCATGTTCTTCACGGTTTAATCCTTCGTGAGAAACATGATGATAAGGAATATCAAAACGCTCGGTTAAGCTTTGCAGAGTATCGTAGTTGCCAACCACCGCCGCGATTTCGACATCTAAGCTGCCATCAAAGTTCTTCATCAGAATATCGCCAAGGCAGTGAGCTTCTTTAGTCACGAGTATCACGACACGCTTACGAGAAGAGCCCATCAGCTTACGTTTCGCATTCTCTGGCAATGCTTGGTCTAAATCGGCAAGCAAGGTTTCGTCATTGAAGTAACCCTCTAGCTCGGTACGCATAAAGAAGTGGCCACTAGTGTTATCGACGAACTCATTATTGTGAATAATATTGAGTTGGTGCTTATAACAAATGTTGGTGATCTTTGAGATGAGGCCTGGGGCGTCAGTACAATGTGTTAATAAAGTTTTTCTTTCCATTTGCATCTTACTTCCATGAAATATTTTTATTTTTCAAAATTTAATGCAGGCCGTCGAACGGTGAACTGAGCCGCAATATCACCGTTATAATTAATCTATTATCAATTTGGTTTCAACAAAATCTACCGTTCATTTAGGGGATTAATAAATTGAGAGGCTTAATTAATTTAGGTAGAGGTTAGATTTCTGACGGTTTTAACCGACATTCTCGGTCAAGTCCCACTAGAGCGAGCCAACATTTTCAGCCATGCATAGGTGATCATTTATGGATAAAGAGTTACTAGCGAAAAAGTTATATTGTAAGCGTGTAAATTCATTAGTTGGTGATGTTCAGGTGGACGGCAACGTTCTTGATGAAATGTGGGAAAGCAAGGCCTCTCCGACTGATGCTGCTAAAGCCATGCAATCAAGTGATTCCGGTTTTTCTGGGGCGTCTTGGTTGTCTCGTTATTTGAATCGTAAGTAGTTAAACAACCCTTTCATTTGTTTTGGGCTAGGTTGGTAAGAAGGACTTAGCCTGCCATGTTCTATTCGATAGACACCTCCGGTGCGCAGTCATTTCTGATTCGCACCGGCTCACTAAACCTGCCATAATTCGCCTTCTATTTTTCTAAACCACGTACTCTATGATATCTAAAACGTTTTCTGCTGATGGTGCTCTGGGTAAAGCGATCCCTGGGTTTCAACCACGACAAGCTCAGTTGGACATGGCTGAGGCGGTCTCACAGGCCATTGAGCAACAAAGCCAATTGGTTGTTGAGGCAGGGACGGGTACCGGTAAGACGTTTGCTTACCTAGTACCGGCGCTGCTGAGTGGCAAGAAAACTATTATCAGTACGGGGTCTAAAAACCTTCAAGAGCAGTTGTTTCATCGTGATTTACCATTAATGGTCGATGCGCTTGGCTTTTATGGTCAGGTTGCTCTGCTGAAAGGTCGTTCAAACTATTTGTGTTTGGACAGGCTCAGTCGCCAGATGATCGAAAGTCATGGCACTCATACCGATCCAACGCTGTTAGCTCAGTTGGTGAAAGTGCGCAGCTGGTCTTCGGCGACTCAAACTGGTGACTTAGGCGATTGCGATGATATTGCTGAAGATAGCCCAGTTATTCCAACCATTACCTCGACTAACGAAAACTGCTTAGGCAAAGAATGCCCGAGCTACACTGATTGCTTTGTGCTTAAGGCGCGTAAAAAAGCGATGGATTCGGATGTTGTCGTAGTAAACCACCATCTATTCCTCGCGGATTTAGCGATCAAAGAAACCGGGTTTGGTGAGCTGATACCTGAAGCCGATGTGTTTATCTTCGATGAAGCGCATCAACTTCCCGATATCGCCAGTCAGTATTTCGGACAATCAGTATCAAGCCGACAAATCCAAGAACTAGCCAAAGACATTGAAATCGCTTACCGCACTGAAGCCAAAGACATGCGTCAGCTGCAAAAGGTTGGCGAGAGGCTCATTCAATCAGCCGCCGATTTACGCATTGTGCTCGGCGACACCGGCTTTCGTGGTAACTGGCGTGAAGCATTGAAGTCAGAGTCGATTGCAAGAGAGTTAGTGCGTTTACAAGATGCGTTGCAACTGGCTGTGGATGTATTGAAATTAGCATTGGGTCGAAGCCAGTTGTTAGACACGGCTTTTGAACGTGCCACTATGATCAAATCGCGCATTGAACGTGTATGTGACGTGTCGATTACCGGTTATTCTTATTGGTATGACACCACGCCACGCCACTTTGCTTTGCACATCACGCCTCTTTCGGTTGCCGATAAATTCCACGAACAAATCGAGCTTAAACCGGGTGCTTGGGTGTTTACTTCAGCAACGCTAGCGGTGTCGGATGATTTCGATCATTTCACCTCTCGACTCGGGTTAAAACCGTCAGCACAGTTTTCACTGCCAAGCCCATTTGACTATCCAAATCAGGCGCGTTTGTGTGTGCCTCGCTATCTTCCCGAACCAAATAGCCCGGGCTTAGCGGATAAGCTAGTAAGAATGTTGACCCCTGTGATTGAGCAAAACCAAGGTCGCTGTTTCTTCTTGTGCACCTCACACAGCATGATGAAAGAGTTGGGGGAGCGATTCCGTGAAACGCTCTCGGTTCCAGTTCTGCTACAAGGTGAGACAAGTAAGCAAAAAACCTTAGCCGAATTCATGGAATTAGGTAACGCATTGCTGGTGGCCACTGGCGCCTTCTGGGAAGGTATAGATGTTAGGGGCGACGCATTAAGCTGTGTTATCATCGATAAATTGCCCTTTACCGCCCCAGACGACCCGTTACTTAAGGCTCGAATCGAGGACTGTAAGCTAAAAGGGGGTGATCCTTTTGCACAAGTACAGTTACCAGACGCAGTGATTACCTTGAAACAAGGTGTTGGCCGATTAATACGTGATAAACGTGATAATGGCGCTTTAATTATTTGCGATAACCGCTTGGTGACCCGCGATTACGGTGGTGTGTTTTTGGCGAGTTTACCGCCTATCCCACGTACCCGTGACTTAGGGATCATTAAAGAATTCTTAGCTAAAGACCATTCAACCTCTGCTGAGTAATTGGCATTGTTGAGCTTAGCCATTATTTTTAGATTAGATAACGAATATTTGAGACACGAATGAGCGCGAAAATTCTTGCAGTAGATACCGCAACTGAAAACTGTTCAGTTGCATTAGTAATGGGTGACCAGGTGTTCGCACGTAGCGAAGAGGCTCCTCGAGACCATACGAAAAAAATTCTACCTATGGTTGATGAAGTACTGAAAGAAGCGAATGTCGCTTTAACCGATATCGACGCAATCGCGTTTGGCCAAGGCCCAGGCAGTTTCACGGGTGTGCGTATTGGTATCGGTATTGCTCAAGGCTTGGCTTTTGGAGCTGATTTACCGATGATCGGTGTATCTACACTGGCAGCTATGGCGCAAGGCAGCTACCGTAAATTTGGTGAAACTCACGTAGCTACAGCGATTGATGCTCGCATGAGTGAAGTATACTGGGCTCGTTACAGCCGTGAAGATGATGGTCGTTGGACTGCGGTTGATGCGGAATGTGTCACGCCTCCAAGCGAATTAGCTGCGCAGCTTGAAGCGGATTCTGAGACATGGGCAAAAGTCGGTACCGGTTGGGAAGCGTATGCAGAGCACATGGACACACTAGCGATTAACACCAAAGCGTGTGAAGTCCTGTTTCCAGAAGCTCAAGACATGGCGTTCCTTGCTCAATTTGCTTACGCAGAAGGTAAAGCGGTTGCAGCAGAAGAGTCTGAGCCTGTTTATCTTCGCGATAAAGTGACGTGGAAAAAACTGCCAGGTCGAGAGTAAATACGTATTATTTTGGCTTTGCATTCACTTTGCAGAGCCAAAATAAAAACAGATACACAATCATTAACATCAGGTAATAAACTCTTTAAGCATGGTTTCACTAAACGGCTTACCTCCTTCTTCGATAGGCAATACATCCAAAACCAATCGAACCAACAAAAAGAACGAGGTAAAAAAAGGCGATGCAAAAACCTCAGTTGGTCAACCAACTAAGGTCGCGAATGCTGTCTCGCATTCGATTCGCCAAGTCAAAGAATCTGAGATCCACAAAGCTCAGGTTCAATATGATCTTCCAGAAGGGCGTGGACGACGTGCGATGGAGGAGTATATGGACGTGATGAATCAAGCTAAAAAAGAGGAACTTGCGAAGCTTATTGGGGTCGATATTTATATCTAGCTTTGTGCTTTCATTTATCCTTTTCTAAGGACCAGCATTATGTTTTCTCTCATTTCTAAATCTCGCTTACTTTTCCTTGTCGCCTTCTCTTCGATGGTGATGGGTTGCTCATCTCTACCAGAAGAACTTAATGCAAACTCTGAACAGGTGGTAACTGACTACCAAGAGTGGGTAAACACAGTGCCAGACGCTGGTGACGTTCGTTTAGGTGGTGTGATAGCTAAAGTCACTAACTTACAAGATAAGACTCGTGTTGAAGTGGTTAACTTGCCGATCTCAAGCAACGGTAAGCCAGATATTGATGCCGAGCCAAAAGGGCGTTTTGTTGGTTACATTGATGGTTACGTAGAACCTTTGAGCTTTGCTGAAGGCCGTTTAATCACCTTAGTTGGAACATCAAATGGCACGGAAGATGGCACCGTTGGTGATTATCCTTATACCTTCCCAGTAATGAATGTCTACAACCAACGTTTATGGCAGATCACCGAGAGAGTGGTCATCAACGACTTTGCGCCAACCTATTACTCTTGCCGCAGTTTGCATTGTCGCAGCTTTCAAACCATGCCTAAGTCAGGCCGTGTGATTCAAGATGTGGAATAGTCGAACCTGAAATCGAC
>Ga0310122_10000072_pt1 | contig 64950 bp, 28 predicted proteins | sample CB6_Bottom_1051__FD_203503 | JGI IMG/M metagenome (GOLD analysis project Ga0310122, IMG submission 203503) | Marine microbial communities from Western Arctic Ocean, Canada - CB6_Bottom_1051 | ecosystem: Environmental > Aquatic > Marine > Oceanic | place: Canada: Western Arctic Ocean | collected... | reverse complement strand
TGGTTGTATTGCTTCCAGTTGGTTGTTTTGTAACGTGGTTTAGGCATAGGGCTACGAGATAGAGTGAACGTAGCTGATCAGATCGTAGGTTCTTGATTTAGTTCCATTGAATTACGCAACAAAGCCTGGGGTTCCTGAAAATTCAAAATATACTAGGGGTTAAAGTGAAGAGCCTTGTGTTTTTATTTTTACTAATTTTCTCTACATCTATATTTGCAGAGGGTAAGCCTGAATCAAATTATGATGAAAGTGAATCGGGTTTGATTTTCTATTTAGACCAAGTCCAGCTATCAGAACTTAAGTCTCAAATCTCTGTGTTGAAGGCGACAAAGTCAGATAAAGAAGCACTTGTTACTATATCAATAGATATTAACGATATTGATAATAGACTATCGACAATAGAGACCATTTACGATCAGTATATGGCAAACCAGAACTCAAGAATAAATGACCTAAGTGATAGAACTACTTATTACTTCGAAGGCTTGTCCATTATTTTAATTTTGGCTTCTGCTTTGGGGGCTTTCTTTTCTATAAGCAAAGCAAAAAATGATGCAAGAGAAGCGGCAGTTGATACTGCTGTCGGTGCGGTTAATACTTGGTGTACAGCGGAAATTCCAAAAAGATTAAAAGGAATAGAAGACGACTTCAATGTGGAGTTTGGAAAGAAATCAGCAGACTTGGATAAAAAAATTAGAGAGGCAGAGAGTTTGTTAGCGCAGGCAAAATCGGCATTAGATTCTGCAGAGGTTGCAAAAAAAGGTTGTGAAGAAGCTGAAACCAATTGGAAAGAGCTTATATCTTTACAAGATAAAGGAACTAAATCTTTAACTTCTTTACCTAATCAAAAAATCAAGTCTCCTAAAGTAGAAAATAACACTAAAATAAATAGTGCCAGAATAAAAGAATTGCTTAACTTGAAAAAGTCTTCAAATATTCTTGATGAAAAAAATAAGTAAAAAATACATTTTTCATCTATGAATTTTGGATGTCTGCTTTTTCAGGGTGTCATAGGGCTTTAGACAAATCATCCCGTGATTGTTCAATACATCTCATTCAGCTTGCCTGCAAACGCGGCTGACTCAGACATCCGCAACGCAGTCTCAAGAATCATGAGTGCGTAGTTGCTCTACTTATTTAGGTAAAGCACAGATATCCCAAGCCGAACTAATTCGTTCGGCTTTTTTGTTTCTACTGTCTCTACCTTAAATGGGCTTACCACTGATGCCGATAGGCCAATTGGAAGGCAACGTCGGTAGAGTTATCCATATTGAAGATGTTTTCGATGATGGATATCTCGATAGCTGAACGTTGCATTAGGTAGCGATACCCAAGCATTATTTCATTGGCGGCTTCTGAAAACTCAGTGTCACCGTCTTCTGCGCCGTCATACCAACGATATTCTAGGTGTAACTCATGATTTTCAAATAGCGTGAGTTGATAACCGCCCATCCATGACCATGTTGTTTTCTTATGTATAAAACTATTTTCCACCTCTCGATTAGACTGATTGGCCAACCCTAAGCTTGTATAGAAGGTATTGATGTCGAGTTGGTACGCATAGTTGAATTGAGCGCTTTGCTCGTTGCTGTTTCCTTCGAAGGCGCCGTGGCTGACATTGTTGTGATAAAGGGATACACCAAAGGATAAACCGTGGTTTTCAAGGTCTATGATTTGGTATTGAGTGTAGAGGGTGAAAGCGCTAGTCAGTGTGTCGCCGGAGAAGTCTCTAGTATTTATGTCGTGGTCTGGCGCGTAAATATCAAATTGGTGTCGGTCTTTACGTTCCCGCCCTGCTTGGTCGATGCCAAATAGATCGTGGTAATTGATGATGACCTTATCAAGGTGATTATTGGCGGCGTATAACCAGCGGTAGTTGAACTCTATTTGCCATGCTGTTGTTAGTTGCCATTTCAGCCCTGTTTGAAGTTGATTCTGATAATAGTCTAAATGATAGTCGTGAGAGTTAGCCCATATACTCGCGGCGGTTAAAGAAGCAAATACTTCAAGCTTGTTTTCTTCGAGCGGAAAGCCAGAGCGGAGCGTTGGAGTAAGACGAACTGACTGCAATGGTGCTTGGGTATAACTGATTAGCGGGCCGTAATCTTTGTTGGCCCATGCGGTTGGAGTAAAAACAACAGTTGCTATTAGTAATGGTAAAGGTGGTATGAACGATATAAAGACAGCCTGTTTTCCCATATGCACCTCATCCGCATTCCGTTGCTTCTATATAGCTTAGTTCTAAATAACTCGTTTGTAAGAGATAAGTTGTGAGGGCGTACTCACAAGAGATAGGACAAATAGTTGAGTTGATACAGCTTGACTGGAAAGAGGAGGGGCAGGGAAGTTACCGGTATTATGATAAAACCTTATGAAACGAAGTGGTTGGAGAGCGGGCAGATTCTCTCTGTCATTGTCATTTCATATAATTTCGTTACAATGTTCGGCTACTCACAAATGGGGCATCTGTATTTGCTTCTATGTGGGTATCTTTATTATGCATATATCTCCGATCGACATACTTGTTGATTGAAAAACATATATTAAACATTTTCATGTGTTGCTTGGTGTGCAACACCACTGTAAAGGACAAATAATGCCAATTATTACTCTTCCTGACGGTAGTCAGCGTCAATTTGACAACCCTGTATCAACTCTAGATGTTGCCCTATCAATCGGTCCTGGTCTTGCGAAAGCAACCATTGCTGGTCGTGTAGACGGCGAGCGTGTTGATGCTTGTGATCTTATCGAAAACGATGCAAGCCTAGAAATCATCACAGCTAAAGATGAAGTCGATGGCCTTGAGATCGTTCGTCACTCTTGTGCTCACCTTTTAGGTCACGCGATTAAGCAGCTTTTTCCAGAAGCGAAAATGGCGATCGGTCCTACCATCGATAACGGTTTCTACTACGATATCGACCTTGAGCACTCTCTAACGCAAGAAGATCTAGAAAAGATTGAAAAGCGTATGAAAGAGCTAGCGAAGACCAAGTACCAGGTTGTTAAGAAGAAAGTTAGCTGGCAGGAAGCGCGTGACGCATTCGAAGCTCGCGGCGAAACTTACAAAATCGAAATCTTGGATGAGAACGTTTCTAAAGACGATCGTCCAGGCCTGTACCATCATGAAGAATACATCGATATGTGTCGTGGTCCACACGTTCCACATATGGGCTTCTGCCAACACTTCACGCTACTTAACGTAGCGGGTGCTTACTGGCGTGGTAACAGTGACAACAAGATGCTTCAACGTATCTACGGCACTGCATTCCACGACAAGAAAGCGCTTAAGGCTCACCTAGTGCGCCTAGAAGAAGCGGCTAAGCGTGATCACCGTAAAATCGGTAAGCACTTAGATCTATTCCACATGCAGCAAGAAGCACCAGGCATGGTGTTCTGGCATCACAATGGTTGGACTATCTTCCGTGAGCTAGAAGTATTTATTCGTCAGAAGCTGACTGAGTACGATTACCAAGAAGTTAAAGGCCCATTAATGATGGACCGTGTTCTTTGGGAACGTTCTGGTCACTGGGATAAGTACGCTGAAGCGATGTTCACTACTTCTTCAGAGAACCGCGAATACGCGATTAAGCCAATGAACTGTCCTGGTCATGTTCAAATCTTTAACCAAGGTTTGAAATCTTACCGTGATCTACCGCTACGTATGGCTGAGTTCGGCTCATGTCACCGTAACGAGCCGTCTGGCGCACTTCACGGCATTATGCGTGTTCGTGGCTTCACTCAAGATGATGCTCACGTATTCTGTACTGAAGACCAAGTTCAGCAAGAAGTTAAAGCTTGTATTGAAATGGTTTACGATACTTACACAACTTTCGGTTTCGAAAACATTGTTGTTAAGCTATCTACTCGTCCAGAACAGCGCGTAGGTTCAGACGAAATGTGGGACCGTGCAGAGGCCGATCTTAAGCAAGCGCTTGAGGCGATGGAGATTGCATACGAGATTCAAGAAGGCGAGGGTGCGTTCTACGGACCTAAGATTGAATTTACTTTGCATGATTGTTTGGACCGCGCATGGCAATGTGGTACAGTGCAGCTCGATTTTGCATTACCAGAACGTTTAGGTGCAACTTACGTAGGTGAAGATAACGAGCGTCACACGCCAGTTATGATCCACCGCGCGATTTTAGGTTCACTAGAACGCTTCATTGGTATTCTTATTGAAGAATACGCTGGCTTCTTCCCAACGTGGTTGGCGCCAGAACAAGCAATTGTTATGGGCATTACGGACAAACAGTCTGAATATGTACAAGAAATTGCGAAAAAACTGCAAAAAAGTGGATTTAGAGTCAAAGCAGACTTGAGAAATGAGAAGATTGGCTTTAAAATCCGCGAACATACTTTGAAACGTGTACCGTTCATGCTTGTGTGTGGTGACCAAGAAATGGAAGCCGGCGAAATTGCAGTACGTACACGTAAAGGTAAGGACCTTGGTAAATTTAAAGTGGATGACTTTATTTCATACATCCAAGCCGAGGTTTCAAACCGTAAGCTCAATCTGGAGGAATAGCTATTAAAGGCGGAAGACGTGGCCAACAACCGGCCAAACAAAACCAGCACCGTTTAAACGGTGACATTCGTGGCGTTCGTGAAGTGCGTCTAACTGGCGCAGACGGCGAAGCTGTTGGTGTAGTAACAATCGCTGAAGCGATGGAAGCTGCAAATGAAGCTGGTATGGATCTCGTAGAGATCAGCCCTAACGCCGAGCCGCCAGTTTGTCGTGTGATGGACTACGGTAAGTTCCTCTTCGAGAAGAGCAAAGCTGCGAAAGAGCAGAAGAAAAAGCAAAAGCAGGTTCAGATCAAGGAAATTAAATTCCGACCTGGAACTGATATTGGAGACTATCAGGTAAAACTACGCAACCTGACTGGTTTCCTTGAAGACGGCAACAAAGTGAAGGTAACAATTCGCTTCCGTGGCCGCGAAATGGCTCACCAAGAAATCGGTGTTGACGTTCTTAATCGTTTGAAAATCGATACTGAAGAATTTGCAGTTGTCGAATCTTTCCCAACGAGAATTGAAGGTCGCCAGATGATCATGGTGTTGGCCCCTAAAAAGAAGTAATTAACGGCTTTACAAGTAATTAAACCTTGCAGCCATAGGCTGTAGGGTTTTATTCGCCCTAATTACTATGTTATTAACAACTCAACAATGCGGAGTTATTCATCATGCCTAAGATGAAAACCAACAAAGGTGCTGCTAAGCGTTTCCAGAAAACTGCTGGTGGTATTAAGTTTAAGCACGCTGGTAAACGTCACATCCTGACTAAGCGTACTACTAAGAACAAGCGTCAGCTTCGTCCGAACTCAATCCTTCCAAAATGTGAAGTGGCTGCAGTTCTACGTATGATGCCATACGCTTAATTCTTTTTAGTTTATAAATTCGTTTAGTTTAGGAGAAGCATAATGCCTCGCGTAAAACGTGGTGTACAAGCTCGTGCACGTCATAAGAAAGTTCTAAAACAAGCTAAAGGTTACTACGGAGCACGTTCACGTGTTTACCGCGTAGCTTTCCAAGCAGTTACCAAAGCTGGTCAATACGCTTACCGTGACCGTCGCAACAAGAAACGTCAATTCCGTCAACTTTGGATTGCACGTATCAATGCGGCATCTCGTCAAAATGGTCTATCTTACAGCCGTTTCATCAATGGCCTTAAGAAAGCATCTATCGAGATCGACCGTAAGATTCTTGCTGACATCGCAGTATTCGACAAAGCAGCATTTGCTGTTCTAGTTGAAAAAGCGAAAGCATCTCTATAATTTAGAGTTAGCTTAAAGGTTTAAGAAAAGGAGAACTTCGGTTCTCCTTTTTTATTGCCTGTAATTTGGCTCTTTAGAGATTCCCTCCTTCCCTCCATCCATCCTTCCTTCCTTCGTCAGTCTAGGGAATGACGAGATGAAATTTCGCATCTAATTTTTATTCGCTTGAACACGCATTCTGGTATATAAACATCTACCTAACCTTTTAATGTTAAGCGACCGGAATAAATGACCGCACCTACCACTATGACGTTCTTCGAACGTTTTGAAACTGACATCCTTTCTGGCAAGAAGACGATTACTATTCGCGATGAATCTGAGCGTGACTACCAACCAGGCAGTGTTGTGGAAGTATCAACGCTAGAGCAAGGACGTGTGTTCTGTAATCTTAAGATCATCAGCGTTGAGCCAATTTTGTTTGATGACTTAGGTGAATTCCATGCTCAGCAAGAGAACATGACGCTGCAAGTACTCAAAGACGTGATTCAAGATATCTATCCGGGTATCTCTCAGCTGTATGTGGTTTCTTACGAGCTTGTGTAACCCGCTTTAAATGAAATTTGTTGATCACTACAGTGTTTAACTGCTGAGCAATAAGAAAGGGAAGTCACAATGAGTGAATTACAGAATGAAACAGTTCAACAAATTTTGCTTCAACTTTATTGTCGTGAGCAAACTGAGCAGCCGTTAATTTCTAGAACTGATCTCAACATTGCTCTTTATGATAGCGAAGGCTTTCTAGCGTGGCGTGATACCAAGCGTGACTTTACTGTCAGTGATATCGAGAGTCGAGTGTGGGTGAAGAGTTGCCCCGGCGGCTATATCACTGAAGTGCACTTTAATGCTGACGGTTCTCTAACTGAATACCGTTTGTTCGATCGATTTGAAACAACAGGGCAGTGGCAGTTAGCAGACAGTTTGTTACACGTCGAGATTCTGAAGGGTGACAACCGCTACCAGTTTTCTGTTGTGGCTCGTGCTGACCTTAATATTCACTCTGCGGTGGAATATAAAAATGGTGAGCTGCATTCGTATCTGAAATTGGTGCAAGCTGAACGTTAATCCTTTTTAGTCGACCTTGTTTGCCCATTAAAATGAGTGATGTTCCAAAAATAACAAAGCCAACAGTGATGTTGGCTTTGTTGTTTTCAATTCGACCGAGTATTTCTAATCAACGCGCTATTAAGTTAAGCCATTAAGCCATTAAGCCATTAAGCTTTGAAGTTCGCCAATCGAGTATAAAGCTCGCTGTCTTGGTCTTGCTTTGCACATACGGTCAGAAGGTCTTCAATAAAGTACTTCAATGCACGCGCTTCAATTCGGCGAATGCCTTGTTGCTGCTCTTCAGTCAGGTAACCGTAGATAGTCGCCGCTCCGAAGTCACCAAAGATCATCTGACCTTGTTCGTTAACTAAAGTGTTGTGTGCGTACAAATCACCATGACAGACTTTGTTGGCATGAAGGTGTTCAAACACATCAATCATCTGCTCTGTAATACTGTTGATCTGATCAATGGAAAGCTCAAAGCCTTCGTTGAACGTATCGCGAGTACAGCTTTCAAGAGTAGGGGGCAAACCTAGGTTGTAATAGTTGCTTGGGATAAGATCCATGACCAACGCTAGGTAGTCTGACTCGTCGACTTGAGCGATAGATTTCACTAGGTTGCTATGTTGGCCTGCTTGAAGACACGCTTCAAGTTCATCGTGTGGGTAACCGTCACTGGTCACTTCGCCTTTGAATACTTTAACCGCCACTTCTTGTGGGAAATCAAAGTCACGGTTTAACCAGTTAGCATGAGAAATTACACCAGACGCGCCTTGGCCAAGCACTTGATTGAGTGAGTAGCATTGCGAACTCACGGCAGGCACGCTATCTAAGCTGCTTGGGTGTTTACAAAACGGGTTACCCGCAAACGCTAACCACGCCAATTTTGGTAGCTTGATTAGGAACTCAGGGAACTCAGTCAGCTGGTTTGCAGACAGACGAACTAGCTCAAGGTTTGATAGGTTTTCCATGCTTTCTGGTAGAACACGAAGCTTGTTGCCTGCCAATGCGAGCTTTTGTAGTCGTGGTCTTTTACCTAAAGAGTGAGGGAGAACCTCGATCGCATTGTCTGTCAGGATCAACCAACGTAATTGAGCTGGCAAAGACTGTTCGCTAACGGTTTTGATTTGGTTGGTTTTGAAGCCAACCATTTCAAGCTTAGGAAGTGACCCCAGAACATCAGGCAGCTGCGTAAACAGGTTATTCGACGCGAAGATAATACGCAGGTTGGTCAGCTGTGATAACTCTTCTGGTAAATCTGACAGTTGATTACCTGAAAGGTCTAGAATCTCAAGAGAATCAGCGAGTTCTAAGATCTCTAAAGGAAATTCAGTGAGATCTTCTGACAGTTGTAAGCGCGTAATACCGTTTAGTTGTCCTGATTTTAATTGTTCTAGAGTATGCAAACCTTAGCCTTATGAATAGATGTTCGAGGCGCGTAGTTTACTTGTCTCAATCGAGAAAGGCGAGCACCGGAACGATGCTCGCTTAACTAAGCTAAGTGAACGAATTTACGAAGGTTAAAGTCGTATATGATTTTGGCTGACGCAGATCTCCTCAGCAAAGTCGCTGTCATGACTGACCAAGATGAACGCACCTTGGTATTTACGCAAAGCGGACGCCAATATTTGCTTTGAGTCGATGTCTAGGTGGTTGTCCGGTTCATCGAGTAATAGAAGTGGGGTGTCTTGCTTGTGGCTAACGATCAACATCGCCAGTTTCATTTTTTCACCACCACTTAAATGTGCCACTTTTCGGTATACGGAGTCTCGCCTGAACCCAATTCCAGCGAGCAAGGTTCGAGCGTTACTTTCTGTTAACCCAAAGCTGTGTGTCATCAAACTATCGAACATGGTGTCGTTGGTGTCTAAAAGGCCAAAGTGTTGATCCAAGTATACGGTCGCCCCTAAGCGCTTAATGGATCCGATATAGTTCGAGTGTTGGCCATGAATGGCTTTTAACAGTGTCGATTTTCCGCACCCGTTAGTCCCGGTTAGATAGCATCGTTCCCCTTGTGATAGAGACAAGCTAATAGGAGCACCAGAACCAAAATTTAGGCGACACTCTTCAACGGTTAATAGTGAGTGTTTTTTAGTAGCATTCGCTTGTTGTAGGTATAACGCTTGTGGTTTCATCCGCTCTTTCTGTTCTTTAAGCGACTGAAGTTTATGTTGGTTTTGGTCAATGAGGTTCCTTTGACTTGTCGCCGACGCGGCTTGGCTTTGACCTGCTTTATCTTTCATTGCATCCAATAATATCTTAGGTTGGCTACCTGACTTTCTGAGTCGGTTTCCCTGAGACTCTCGCTGCTGCGCCTTTTCTTTGTTGGCTTGAGTTTGACGCTCGAGTCGTTTCTTTTCGGACTGATGATGCGCAATCTGTTTGTCTAGCGCTTCGCTTTGGCTAGACACTTGTTTGAAGTAATCATCATAATTTCCTTTATAGAAATGTACGCCCAAGCTGTTTAGATGGTAGATCCCGTCCATTTGTCTCAATAAGCTTCGATCATGGCTGACGACAAGTACCTTGCCTTCAAACAACTGGCATTGTTCTAGTAACCAATTGCGTCCATCGTTATCCAAATGGTTCGAAGGCTCATCGAGGATCAGTATGTCGTTATTTGATACGAATAGCCGATGAAGCTGTAACAGGGCAAGTTGCCCACCACTCAAAGAGCAACAAAGCGTGTTCAAATCACTAGTGATCTTGAGTGTACCTAGCAACTGCTGGGTACGTGTCTCTAAATCCCAATCCTCACCAACGATATTGAAGTGCTGCAGTTCGCAGCTACCTTGCTCTATCGCTTTTAATGCATCTAACTTTTCGGTGAGCCCTAAGAAGTCAGCGATGGTGGTGGCGGAATCCAGTAGCGTTGATGGTAACTGAGAGTAAAAGCCGATCGAACCTTGGCGCGAAATACTGCCTGTTGTGGGCTGTTTTTGCCCGATCAGTAACGAAAGAAGTAGTGACTTTCCAGCCCCATTTCTTCCGACTAAGCCTGTCAGGCGACTGCTCAAACTAAAGGTGATGTCTTTGAATAACCACTCACCAGTATCGAGTTGGAATGAGAGATTGTTGGCTAATATAGTAGGCATAAAATACCTCCCTTTACGTGTAAACGAGTAAAAGGGGTGAGGCGCTTTTCTACACAGACTCCAACATAGGAGTCTAAGAATAGATCGCCAAGACGTTACTTAGCTAGATGACCAATCAAAGATAGAAAAGCTGCGCTGAGATAATTTCTGTCTTTGAGGTACAGTTCTGCAAGATACATGTTGTCAAAATACGGATCTTTAAGAACTTGATTTGTCGCGAAAATAGATGACGAAGTAACGCCCACTAACCCCGAGTGTCCAAATGATTTTTATAAAAATAAATCGGATGTCAGGATGTTAGTACTTCATTATGGCGTTATTCTCTTTTGAAATGATGGTGGGATGTTACTGAAAGAGGGTGCTTAAAGTCAATATGGTGATGTGATTAAAATGTATCCAAATAATTAAAGCGCCTCATGCCTATATATAGATATAACGATGAGGCGCTTTAGAGTGTTCTTTGAAAGCAAGAGCTTCAAATAATGTACAAATTACAGGTTTTGCCCGCCGACGGCACGCCAGCACATATCAAAGCTATCGCTGATGTACTTGGCTGACTGCTCTGGTGGTAACTCATTCTGCTCAATCAACCAGTTTGCACAAATCAAAAAGTGGCTGTGGATGAAATGCCTAACAAGGTTGATGTCTAACACCATCAGCTCACCAGTTTCTTGTCCTTTTAAAATGATCTCGTCTAACGATGCGAACATCTTTGAAACAATCACTTCTCGAGTTTGAGTCGTCGGGTCGAAATGAACATTGGTGAAAAACTTCATCGCAACTGGATTTTCTAACGCCCATTCAAGCCCTGTAATCCACATGAACTTAAAGGCTTGGTAGCGATCTTGTTCAGCGATTTCTGTGTGCTGGTCAAGGGTAGAAAATAGCTCTATTTTCAGTTCACGAAACAGTTCATCAATCAGTAGAGATTTGTTCTCAAAGTGATGAAACAGTGTCGCTTTTGCGACGCCTGCTGTTTTCGCTATTTGTCCTGTAGATGTGCCCTCTAGCCCTTGCTGAGAGAAGAGCAGGAGCGCAGCATCTAGGATTTTTTGCCTTTTCGTAATCATCTATTTAGTACTTTGAACAGAATCTTTTTAATTGGGTTGTTGTAAGGAGGGTGCATTAACTTGGTGAAGTTAATTTTTCCTCTACTTAGAACGGTTTTGGCATGGCTAAAGGTCTTGAAGCCTTCAATACCATGGTAGTGTCCCATGCCTGAAGGGCCAATGCCACCGAACGGTGCGTCTTCTGCTGCCACATGCACTAGCGAGTCGTTGATACAAACACCGCCAGAATGTGTATTCGATAAGAACTGGTCTTGGGTTTGCTTATCATGACTCATCAGATACAGAGCAAGTGGACGTTCTCTTCCTGTGATGTAGCTGATCGCTTCTTCAATAGAATCATAAGGCACGATAGGCAGAATAGGGCCAAACAACTCTTCTTGCATTGCGACCATGTCGTCGTTCACTTCGGTTAGGAGGTGTGGCGTCATTCTGTGGTTCACATCGTCTTGTGCTTGCTCGGTGACAGTGTGAATAACCGCACCTTTAGACTGAGCATCTGCAATCACACCCTTCAAACGATTGTATTGGCGCATATCGATCACTGAGGTTAAGTCTTTGCTCTCAATGCCTGCTTTATACAGCTTTTTGAAGTACAGCTTATAAGCTGTGATGAACGCGTCGACTTTTTCTCGTGGTAATAAGATGTAATCGGGCGCCACGCAAATCTGGCCAGCGTTCAAGCTTTTTGCAAACAGGATGCGTTCAACGGCGTCAGCCACATCAAAGTCGGGAGCAATAATCGTTGGAGACTTGCCGCCTAACTCCAAAGTTACTGGCGTTAAGTTGTCGGCTGCTGCTCTCATGACGTGCTTACCCACAGAGGTCGAGCCTGTGAAAAGGATATGGTCAAACGGCAGTTGGCTAAATTTAGCGGAAACATCCGCTTCGCCTTCGATAATCGCGACTTGATCTTCACTAAAGCCTTCGGCCAGCATGGTTTTCAAAACTCGGTTGGTCGCAGGAGTAAACTCGGACATCTTGAGCATTGCAGTGTTGCCCGCCGCTAACGCAGTGATGAGAGGACCTAAAGAGAGCATTATAGGAAAGTTCCAAGGAACGATAATGCCTACAACGCCCACAGGCTGATAATGAACCGTGATCTTTGCTGGCGTCAGCATCAAACCGGCTTTGCGGCGTGATGGCTTCAACCACTTCTTAAGGTTCTTATCACTGTAATTAATTTGGTGAAGAGAAGGGGTGATATCAGCAATCAAGCTGTCGTGTTTTGCGCGATGACCATAATCTTCAGACACTGCGTCAATCAATTGCTCTTGGTAGCGTATTAGCAACGCTTTTAATTCCGAGAGGTTTTTTCTTCTCTGCTCAAGCGTTGGATTAACATTACTGCGGTAGTGATCTTTTTGTCGGTTGAATATTTTATCCATGTCGTTGATGTTCGACGTGGTTGGTTCAAGGTCTAGATTATGGCTCATAGTATCCCCTAAATTCGAAAGCTGACCGATTGGTTGGTCAGCTGAAATTACAAGAAGATCGAACCGAATACAAGATATGCGCGAGAAAAGTTCAAAAATTGAGCGGTTACAACATTGAAGTGAGCGAGTTTTAGTAGGAAGAACGAAGTGTTTATAGGCCTCGAATCGTGGGATACAAGTAGTGTTTGTGATAGCGAGAGTTCAGATTGGGAAGTGGTCATATTTGTCAAAACCCTGACTTAACTTGACCTGATTAGCCAAGAGTTTTATGTGTCTTTGGTATTTTATTCACCTGATTTTTTGTTAGAAAGTGCTTTAAATCTCATGCGCTTCAGCCTGTTTTTTGGTCTAAAACCTTGTAATACCTTACTTGTCACTTTAAGTCGGATCGACGATAAAAAAACGTAATCGTAACCACAAATATCAATGGTTGGACTCACTCTTAATAATATCGGTTAATGCAGCCAACAAATCGTTTTCGAACGTTTTTTGTTGGGTTATACCTCGCTATTCCAATGAGGTATCTTCTGTCGATGGCCCTATAGTGTGAGGTCTCTAGAATTGGAAAATTCGGTTAATTTGGAACGCATCCGTGCTGAGTATAATGTAAAGCACTGGAGCCAAGGTTTTTATGGAATTGATGATAACGGCGAGGTGTATGTTTCACCGAGCGAAACCGATCATCAAGTTCCACTAAGTCAGATCGTAAAACAGTTAGAGCAGAGAAATATTGGTTTGCCTGCTCTTGTGCGTTTTCCTCAAATCGTGCATCAACGTGTGCACAATATCTGTAACGCATTCAACCAAGCGATCGACGAATATCAGTACGATAACCGTTACCTACTTGTTTATCCGATTAAAGTTAACCAACAGAAAGAAGTGGTTGACGAGATCTTAGCGAGCCAAGCTCAATTAGAGCAGAAGCAGCTTGGTTTAGAGGCGGGCAGCAAGCCTGAACTATTAGCGGTATTGGCACTGGCTCAAAAAGCGAGCTCGGTGATCGTGTGTAACGGTTACAAAGACAGAGAATACATCCGTCTTGCTCTTATTGGCGAAAAGCTGGGTCATAAAGTATTTATCGTTCTAGAGAAGCTATCTGAGCTTGATCTTGTTCTTTCTGAAGCGAAAGCGCTTGGCGTGAAACCTCGTTTAGGTTTACGTATTCGTCTTGCTTCTCAAGGCGCAGGTAAATGGCAAGCAAGTGGTGGGGAGAAGTCGAAGTTTGGTTTGTCTGCATCACAAGTGCTTACCGTTATTGAACGTTTAAAAACAGAAGACCAACTCGATGTTCTAGAGCTAGTACACTTCCATCTTGGTTCACAAATGGCCAATATTCGTGATGTACGAAATGGTGTGAGCGAAGCGGCTCGTTTCTACTGTGAACTGCGTGATATCGGTGCTCAACTGAAGTTCTTAGACGTTGGTGGTGGTTTGGCGGTTGATTACGACGGTACACGCAGCCAGTCGTCAAACTCAATGAACTACGGCTTGCTTGAGTACGCTCGCAATATTGTGATGACAGTAGGGGATATCTGTAAGCTCTACAATCAGCCACAACCTGTGATCATTTCTGAATCTGGTCGTTCGTTGACTGCGCATCACGCTGTGCTTGTTACTAACGTGATCGGCACAGAAAGCTATTCTCCGGAAGATATGGCTGCGCCTGAAGCTGATGCACCACTGTTGCTAAACAACATGTGGAAGAACTTCTTAGAATTAGATGCAGGTAATGATGACCGCGCGCTGATTGAGATCTACAACGACACGCAAAGTGATATCGCAGAAGCACACAACCAATTTGCAACAGGCATGCTGAATCTTCAGCACCGTGCTTGGGCAGAGCAGATGTCTTTGCGTATTAACTACGAACTTAGTTCTCGTATGAGCACTAAGAACCGTTATCACCGTCCAATTTTGGACGAGTTGAGCGAGCGTTTAGCCGACAAGTTCTTTGTTAACTTCTCGTTGTTCCAATCGTTACCAGATGCTTGGGGTATCGATCAGGTATTCCCTGTATTACCTCTAAGTGGTTTGGATAATGCGGATGAGCGACGCGCTGTTGTACTGGATATCACATGTGATTCTGACGGTACGATTGATCAGTACGTTGATGGCCAAGGTATTGAAACAACGCTGCCTGTTCCTGCATGGAACCCAGATGAACCTTACCTGATGGGTTTCTTCTTAGTAGGTGCATACCAAGAGATCTTGGGTGACATGCATAACCTATTTGGTGATACCCACAGTGTAGTTGTGAATGTTAATGAAAGTGGTCAAGCGAATATCGCTTATATCAACGAAGGCGATACGGTTGAAGACATGATGCGTTATGTTCACATCGATATGGACCTGATTCGTCAGAACTACAAAGAACTGGTAACAGCAAAAGTACCAGCACAAGAGCAACAAAGCGTACTTGAAGAGTTAGAGCAAGGCTTGATGGGTTACACCTATCTTGAGGATTTTTAATGAACGATCTATTTACCAAACCAGATTACTCGCTGTACTCCAACGCGATGACTTTTATGCGTCGTCCATTGGTACAGAACCCAATTGATAACGATGCTGATGTGGTTGTATTGGGCGCGCCGTTAGATATGGCGACGTCTGGTCGACCGGGTGCTCGTATGGGTCCTGATGCGATTCGTCGTGCGTCGGTAAACTTGGCGTGGGAAGGCAAAAAATTTCCTTGGGACTTCTATGTATTTGAATATACCTCGGTGATTGATGCTGGCGATCTTGTGTTTGATTGTGGTGATGCAGAAGACCTAACTCAGCGTTTAGAAGCGGCTGCTGATGCGATTCTAAACAGTGGTAAAACTTTGTTAGGTTTAGGTGGCGATCACTTCATTACACTGCCTTTGTTAAGAGCATACGGCAAGAAGTACGGTGAGATGGCTCTGATTCACTTCGACGCGCACACTGACACTTACAGTCAGGGCAGTCGTTACGATCACGGCACCATGTTCTATCATGCACCAAACGAAGGGCTAATCTCGCCTGAGCATTCTGTGCAAATAGGTATTCGTACAGAGTACAAGCAGGAAGGACACGGCTTTAACGTTATTAACGCGATGCAAGCGAACGACATGAGCGCGGACGAGATCATTGCTCAAGTGAAAGGCATTGTCGGTGATAAGCCTGTTTACCTAACGTTTGATATCGATTGTCTGGATCCTGCTTTTGCTCCGGGTACAGGTACTCCGGTATGCGGCGGTTTGAATTCAGACAAAGTTCTGAAAATTATCCGTGGCCTGCAAGGTATCAACATGGTCGGTATGGATGTTGTTGAGGTTTCACCTGCGTATGACCAAAGCGAGATTACAGCATTGGCTGGTGCAACTATCGCACTTGAGCTGCTTTATGTTTGGACGGCAAATCGCCTCGCTAAATCATAGTGTTTGATTGTTAAAAGCGTAACGCTACATACTGATTTTAAAGCCCACTAAGTTTCAACTTAGTGGGCTTTTTTGTTTTGTCGAGCAACAAAAATTCTATTCTCGCATCTCAGTAAGTAGTCTTTTCTTGGCTGTGAACTAATAGGCTAAAAGGCTCGTATTCTACGGTTTATCTCATGGTTTGTGAGCGAAAAATCATCACATTGATTCTGAGAGGTGTCTCAAAGATGGGACTTGCCTCTGCTTTACTAAGGATGCAGAGCTTACCGCTATTAATGCCCTGTATTCGCTAATGATTTATCAACTTTGTTACTGTATATATTTATAAAACGAAGATGTGTCTTTATATTGCGCGCTCATTTGCATATTAATCAGCATCCTACTAACTTTTGACTAGGGTTTTTAAGCCTTGAAAGAATACTTGGATTTGCGAAAAGATGTCTCTTCGCACAGACATGGCATTTTTTATGGGGAAGACTAGGCTTAAGGGTAAGTAAACTATAAAAAAACAGGTGAAATACTTCTCTCTTTTCAAGCCGATTGGGCATAACAATGGATTGCCATTGATGAGAGCTAAGTATGCGTTCAATTAAAACCTGAAATTGCTATTACAAATAATTTTCACAGCGCTTAAAAATAGTGCTTTGTGACAACGGGGGATGTATGGATATTGAAGTTTCGCGACAGGTTGCGGTAGTTGAAGCAACGAGTGGAGATGTCGTCGTAGTTAAGCCAGACGGCAGCGCAAGAAAAGTTTCAGTTGGCGATACCATCCGTGAAAATGAGATCGTGATTACGGCCAACAAGTCAGAGCTTGTATTAGGCGTTCAGAATGATTCGATTCCGGTTGCAGAGAATTGCGTCGGTTGTGTTGATGACAACGCTGCATGGGTAGATGCCCCAATAGCTGGTGAGGTTAATTTTGACTTACAGCAAGCAGACGCAGAAACCTTCACTGAAGACGACCTTGCTGCAATTCAAGAAGCCATTTTAGGTGGTGCCGATCCGACTCAAATCTTAGAAGCAACGGCTGCTGGTGGCGGACTAGGTTCTGCAAATGCTGGCTTTGTGACGATTGACTATAACTACACTGAAACTCATCCATCGACTTTCTTTGAGACCGCTGGTCTAGCAGAACAAACTGTTGATGAAGACAGAGAAGAATTCAGATCTATCACTCGTTCATCAGGTGGCCAATCAATCAGTGAAACACTGACTGAAGGCTCCATATCTAGCAATACCTATCCCCAATCTGTAACAACGACAGAAACGATTATTGCTGGTAGTTTAGCTCTCACCCCTGACTCTTTCATTCCAGAAACTTTATCCCTCGCTTCACTACTTAGTGAATTAAACAGCGACATTACTTCAAGTGGTCAGTCCGTTATCTTCACCTATGACGCGACGACTAATTCTATCGTTGGTGTTCAAGGTACCGACGAAGTATTACGTATCGACATTGATGCCGTCAGTGTTGGCAATAACATTGAGCTTTCTCTAACCACAACGATTTCCCAGCCGATTGATCATGTACCGTCGGTTGGCGGTGGTCAGGTTTCTTACACTGGCGATCAAATAGATATTGCCTTTGATATTCAAGGTGAAGACACCGCTGGGAACCCGCTAGCAACACCCGTTAACGCACAAGTTTCAGTGTTTGACGGGATAGATCCGTCTGTTGAAAGTGTCAATATCACTAACGTTGAAACTAGCAGCGCGGCAATCGAAGGGACGTTCTCAAATATTGGTAGTGATAACCTTCAATCAGCCGTATTTGATGCAAGTGCACTGGACCAGTTTGATGGGTTGCTCAGTGATAATCAAAACACGCTTGCGAGACTTTCTGATGATGGAACAACGATTACTCTGTCCATCCAAGGTCGAGGTGAGGTTGTTCTCTCTATCTCCCTTGATACCGACGGCACCTATAAATTCGAGCAGTCTAATCCGATAGAACAAGTGGGCACCGATTCACTGACATTTGCTTTGCCGATCACGATTACCGATTTTGACCAAGATGTTGTAACCAATACGATCAACATTGCCATTACTGATGGCGATAGCCCGGTTATCATTAATGTTGACAGTATTGACGTTGATGAAGCGGGTATTGTTGGCGGCTCACAAGAGGGCACGGCGCCAGTGTCTGGCACTGGCAGTATCACCGCGGACATTTTTGAAAGTGACATCATTGACCATTATGAACTTGAACCTACAGAATTTAATACTGGTGGCAGCTTGGTTTCAAATGGCGAGGCTGTGCTACTTGAGTTGATTGATGAAACCAACGGTGTAAGAACTTACGAAGGTTATGTTGAGGTCAATGGTTCGAGAATTACGGTCTTTGACGTTAAAATTGATAGCCCTTCATTGGGCAACTATGATTTTAATCTTTATGAAGAACTTTCTCATCAAGGCGCTGAAGATGCGCTGCTAACTTTTGCATTGCCAATTTATGCTGTTGATGCAGATGGCGACCGTTCTGCACTGTCTGGAGGTTCGAACACACCAGAAGCTGCTGAGATCCTCGTCAATGTTAAAGACGATGTCGTTGAGTTAGTTGATAAGGTTGAATCAGTCACCGAGCCGACCTTAGCGGGCGATACTATTGTTTCGTATAACCTGTTCAATTTTGAAGGCGCAGATGGTTCTACAATTCAATCGTTTAACTACGACGGTGTTGATTACTCACTCGATCAAAGCCTGCTCCCCGATGCTACCCAGATTTTCAGTTTTACTGAAGGTGTCGTCACTATCTCATTAAACGGTGACTTCAGTTTTGAAGTCGCTCGTGATATCGACCACTCAAGCAGTGAAACTATCGTCAAACAGTTCTCATTTTTAGCCGAAGATGGTGATGGGGATACTGATAGTTCGACGCTTGAGTTAAGTATTACCGATGGCCAAGATCCGATCATTGATTTGATCCCGCCTGTGACTCTCTCTGAAACCAACCTTAATGACGGCTCTGCTCCCAGCGGAAGTACAGTTAGCGCAACCGAGACGATTACCTTTACCGCAGGCAGCGACGATGTAGCAAGTTTCCGTATTGAACCAACAGAGTTTAATGTGGGCGGTGCACTTAAATCGAATGGATTTTCGGTTGAGATAAAAGAAGATTCGGCTAATCCGGGTACTTACATTGGCTTTATTACCAACGGTTCGGGCGCTGAAATCCCAGTGTTTACGATTGCTTTCTCTACGAGCACATTGGGTGAATACACCTTTACTCTGCTTGAAGCGTTAGACCATGTAGATGGTTTAGATAAGAACGATCTGAGCTTTGATCTGCCTATTTATGCGGTTGATACGGACGGCGACGATTCATTGGTGTCTCAGCTTAATGTGACCATTGGTGATGATGTCCAAATCATGCAAGACGGTACGTTAGATATCACTGAGCCAAATCTAGCTGATGGAACAATCACAACCAACACCATTGATGTGATGCCAAATCAGAGTGCTGATGGCGCGACAATCACTCAGTTTACTTATGATGGTCAGCTACGAACGCTTGACCAAAATGACACTGGCGAACAGCAGTTCAGCTTCACAGAAGGCGAGTTGTTTATCACCCTTGAAGGTGAAGTGCGCTTTGAGCCAACCCGCGACCTAGATCATTCAGTTAGCGAAGACATCGTGAAGTCGATTGTGGTCACTTCAAGTGATTTCGATAACGACTCTCTGACTTCTACCGTAACGCTGACGATTACGGATGGTGATAACCCTACGATTGATGTTATTCCAAGTGTTACGCTTTCTGAAACTAATCTGAGTGATGGCTCTGCTCCAAGTGGCAGCACGGTAAGTTCGACTCAAACCATTACTTTTACCAATCAAAGTGATGATGTGGTTCGTTTCCGTATTGAGCCAACGGAGTTCAATACTAACGACGATCTTAAATCGAATGGTTTAGCCGTTGAGCTACGTGAAGAACCGGCAGGCTCGGGTGACTACATTGGTTTTACGACCAGTGCGACGAATGTAGAAACCACGGTATTTACGCTGAGTTTCTCTAGCACCACATTAGGTGAATATACCTTCACTTTACTTGAAGCCTTGGACCACCAAGATGCCCGTGGCAATAACGACCTCAGCTTTGACCTGCCTATTTATGCGGTAGACAGTGATGGCGATGATTCGCTGATGTCTCCACTCGGTGTGACCATCGGCGATGATGTTCAAATCATGCAAGACGGTGCGTTAGATATCGTCGAGCCAAACCTTGCTGATGGCACTGTAACAACCAGTACTTTCGATGTAATGCCAAATCAAAGTGCCGATGGCGCAACGGTGACGCAATTCACTTATGATGGCCAGCTTCGAACACTTGACCAAAATGACAATGGTGAGCAGCAATTTAGTTTCACAGAAGGTGAGTTGTTCATCACGCTTGAAGGTGAAGTGCGCTTTGAGCCTAATCGTAATCTAGATCATACGCTGAGCGAAGACATCGTGAAATCGATTGTGGTGACGTCTAGCGATTCCGATAACGATGTGCTGACTTCCACAGTTACGCTGACCATTACCGATGGTGATATCCCAACCATTGATAATGTGCCAACAGTGAGCTTGTCAGAAACAAGTCTGAGTGACGGCTCTTCACCAAGTGGCAGCGCGGTTAGCTCAACTCAAACCATCACTTACACCACTCAAAGTGATGATGTAACCAGCTTCCGTATTGAACCGACTGAGTTCAATGTTGGCGGTGCTCTCACATCACATGGATTGGCGGTTGAGCTGAAAGCCGATCCAACCACTCCGGGCGGCTACATCGGCTTTGTTACAGGTGGCTCGAATGTTGAAACTAACGTGTTCACGATTAGCTTCTCGGATACCAATTTAGGTCAATACACTTTCACTTTACTTGAAGCATTAGACCATGCGGATGGCCTTGCAAATAACGATCTGAGCATTGATCTGCCAGTCTACGCCGTCGACAGTGATGGCGATGATTCATTGGTTTCTCAATTGAGTGTAACCATCGGTGATGATGTCCAAATCATGCAGGATAGTACGTTAGATATCACGGAGCCAAATCTTGCAGACGGCACAATCACAACCAATACTATCGATGTGATGCCAGAGCAAAGTGCTGATGGTGCGACGATCACTCAATTTACGTATGACGGTCAAGTTCGAACATTGGATCAAACTGACAATGGTGAGCAGCAATTTAGCTTCGCAGAAGGTGAGTTGTTTATCACTATTGAAGGTGATGTGCGTTTTGAACCCAATCGCAATCTAGACCACACGGTTAGCGAAGACATTGTGAAGTCGATTGTGGTGACATCCAGCGATGGCGATGTGGATGTTGAAACGGCAACGGTTGTACTGACCATTACTGATGGCGATATTCCAACCATCGAGTCCGTACCAAGCGTGACGCTATCAGAAACACAACTTTCTGATGGCTCGACACCAAGCGGCAGTGCGGTGAGTCAAACTGAGACTATCTCGTTTACTCACCAAAGTGACGATGTTGAGAAGTTCCGAATCGAACCGACCGAGTTCAATGTAGGTGGTGCGTTAACGTCGAACAACATTGCGGTTGAGCTTAAAGAAGACCCTGCAGACTCTGGCGTTTATGTCGGCTTTATTGATGATGCTGGAACGGACGTTCCTGTCTTCAGCTTAAGCTTCTCCGGTACTACGTTAGGCGAATACACCTTTACTCTGCTTGAAGCGCTAGACCATGTGGATGGTTTAGATAACAACGATCTGAGCTTCGATCTGCCTGTTTATGCTGTGGATACAGACGGCGACGATTCATTGGTGTCTCAGCTTAATGTGACCATTGGTGATGATGTCCAAATCATGCAAGACGGTACGTTAGATATCACTGAGCCAAATCTAGCTGATGGTAAGGTGACGACCAACACCATTGATGTGATGCCAAATCAAAGTGCCGATGGCGCGACGATCACTCAGTTCACTTATGATGGTCAGCTACGAACGCTTGATCAAAATGACAATGGCGAGCAGCAATTCAGCTTCACGGAAGGCGATCTGTTTATCACCCTTGAAGGTGAAGTGCGCTTTGAGCCAAACCGCGACCTAGATCATTCAGTTAGCGAAGATATCGTGAAGTCGATTGTGGTGACTTCAAGTGATTTTGATAACGACTCTCTGACTTCAACCGTAACGTTGACGATAACCGATGGTGATATTCCGACTATTGATGCGGTACCGGGCGTTGTACTTTCTGAAACGGATCTGAGTGATGGCTCTGCCCCGAGTGGCAGCGCGGTGAGCTCTACTCAAATCATCACGTTCACTAATCAAAGTGACGATGTTGAGAAATTCCGTTTAGAACCAAGTGAATTTAATACTAACAATGCGCTCAAGTCCGATGGTTTGATCATTGAGATTCGAGAAGAACCAACAGGTTCAGGCGATTACATTGGTTTCACGACCGATATTTCGAATGTCGAAACCACTGTGTTTACACTCGATTTCAACAGTACAACTTTGGGTGAGTACACCTTCACGCTTCTGGAAGCGATTGACCACACACCAATTCAAGGCAATAACGACCTAACATTTAACTTGCCAGTTTACGCAGTGGATACCGACGGTGACGATTCGTTAATGTCATCACTATCGGTGACGATTACTGATGATGTTCAAGTGATGGTGAGTGGTTCGCTTAGTATCGAAGAGCCTACTGTTGCCGACTTGGCTGCAGGCACGCCAACAACATCAGTATTTGATGTATTAACATCCGCGAGTGCTGATGGGGCGAGTGTGACGCAATTCACTTATGATGGCCAGCTTCGAACGCTTGACCAAAATGATAATGGCGAGCAACAGTTCAGCTTCACGGAAGGTGAACTATTCATCACGCTTCAAGGTGAAGTGCGCTTTGAGCCTAATCGTAATCTAGACCACACACTCAGCGAAGACATCGTGAAATCAATCGTGGTGACATCTAGCGATTCCGATAACGATGTGTTGACCTCAACCGTCACTCTGACCATTACCGATGGTGATATCCCAACCATTGATAATGTTCCAACTGTGAACTTGTCTGAAACTAATCTGAGTGATGGCTCTGCACCTAGCGGAAGCGCGGTGAGTTCAACTCAAACTATTACTTACACCACTCAAAGTGATGATGTGACAAGCTTCCGTATTGAACCGACTGAATTTAATGTTGGTGGCGCTCTCACATCAAACGGATTGGCAGTCGAGTTAAAAGCTGATCCAACCACACCGGGTGGCTACATCGGTTTTGTGACTGATGGTTCGAACGTTGAAACTAACGTGTTCACGATTAGCTTCTCAGATACCAATTTAGGCCAGTACACCTTCACCTTACTTGAAGCGTTAGACCATGTGGATGGTTTAGCGAACAATGATCTGACCTTTGATCTGCCTGTTTATGCAGTTGATAGCGATGGCGACGATTCACTGGTGTCTCAGTTAAATGTAACCATCGGTGATGATGTTCAAATCATGCAAGGTGGTACGTTAGATATCACTGAGCCAAATCTTGCAGACGGCACAATTACAACCAATACCATCGATGTGATGCCAGAGCAAAGCGCCGATGGTGCGACGATCACTCAGTTCACTTATGACGGTCAAGTTCGAACACTGGATCAAACGGACAATGGTGAGCAGCAATTTAGCTTCACTGAAGGCGAGTTGTTCATCACTCTTCAAGGTGACGTGCGTTTCGAACCCAATCGCAACCTAGATCACACAGCTAGCGAAGATATCGTGAAGTCGATAGTGGTGACTTCAAGCGATTTAGATAACGATGTGGTGACGTCAACGGTCACTCTGACGATTACTGATGGTGATATCCCAACCATTGATGCAGTGCCAAGCGTTACTCTGTCTGAAATCAATCTTAGTGACGGCTCTGCGCCAAGTGGCACTGCAGTTAGTCAAACTGAGACGATTACCTTCACCAATCAAAGTGATGATGTGACCAGTTTCCGTATTGAGCCAACAGAGTTCAATGTGGGCGGTGCACTGAAATCGAATGGATTTGCGGTTGAGATAAAAGAAGATTCGGCTAATCCGGGTACTTACATTGGCTTTATTACCAACGGTTCGGGCGCTGAAGTTCCAGTATTCACCATTAGCTTCTCTACGAGTGTATTGGGTGAATACACCTTTACCTTACTTGAAGCGTTAGACCATGTGGACGGTTTAGACAACAACGACCTGAGTTTTGATCTTCCAGTGTACGCAGTTGATAGCGATGGTGATGATTCTCTGGTGTCTCAACTCAATGTAACCATCGGTGATGATGTTCAAATCATGCAAGATGGTACGTTAGATATTATCGAGCCAAATCTTGCAGACGGCACAATCACAACCAACACCATTGATGTGATGCAAAACCAAAGTGCTGATGGTGCGACGATCACTCAGTTTACTTATGACGGCCAATTACGAACACTTGATCAGAATGACACTGGTGAACAGCAATTCAGTTTCACGGAAGGTGAACTGTTTATCACCCTTGAAGGTGAAGTGCGCTTTGAGCCAAATCGTAATTTAGACCACACGGCAAGTGAAGATATCGTGAAGTCGATTGTCGTGACCTCAAGCGACTTCGATAACGACTCGCTGACTTCTTCCGTAACACTAACCATTACTGATGGTGATAACCCTACGATTGAGGTTATTCCGAGCGTTACTCTTTCTGAAACGAATCTGAGTGATGGCTCTGCCCCGAGTGGCAGCGCGGTAAGCTCGACTCAAACCATCACGTTTACCAATCAAAGTGATGATGTGGTTCGTTTCCGTATTGAGCCAACGGAGTTCAATACTAACGACGATCTTAAATCGAACGGTTTAGCCGTTGAGTTACGTGAAGATCCGGTAGGGTCGGGTGACTACATTGGTTTTACGACCAGTGCCACAAACGTAGAAACTACAGTATTCACATTAAGCTTTAATTCTGGGTCATTAGGTGAATACACGTTCACGCTCATCGAAGCGTTGGACCACCAAGATGCCCGCGGCAACAACGACCTCAGTTTTGAACTGCCTGTTTATGCGGTAGACAGTGATGGCGATGATTCACTGGTGTCTCAGCTAAATGTAACCATCGGTGATGATGTCCAAATCATGCAGGATGGTACCTTAGATATCACTGAGCCAAATCTTGCAGACGGCACAATCACAACGAATACTATCGATGTGATGCCAGAGCAAAGTGCCGATGGCGCGACGATCACTCAGTTTACTTATGACGGGCAAGTTCGAACTCTGGATCAAACTGACAATAGTGAGCAGCAATTTAGCTTCACAGAAGGTGAGTTGTTCATCACTCTTGAAGGTGAAGTTCGCTTCGAACCAAACCGCAATTTAGACCACACGGTTAGCGAAGACATCGTTAGGTCGATTGTGGTGACTTCAAGCGATTCAGATAACGATGCACTGACCTCCACAGTGACGCTGACCATTACGGATGGTGATAACCCAACCCTTGATGCAGTGCCAAGCGTTACTCTGTCTGAAATCAATCTTAGTGACGGCTCTGCGCCAAGTGGCACTGCAGTTAGTCAAACTGAGACGATTACCTTCACCAATCAAAGTGATGATGTGACCAGTTTCCGTATTGAGCCAACCGAATTCAATGTGGGTGGTGCATTAAAATCGAATGGATTTGCGGTCGAGATAAAAGAAGATTCTGCTAATCCGGGTACTTACATCGGCTTTATCACTGATGGCTCGAACACTGAAGTTCCTGTATTCACGCTTGCCTTCTCTACGAGTACGTTGGGTGAATACACCTTTACCTTACTTGAAGCGCTAGACCATGTGGATGGTCTTGCGAATAACGACCTGAGCTTTGATCTACCCGTTTATGCGGTTGATACGGATGGCGACGATTCACTGGTGTCTCAGCTTAATGTGACCATCGGTGATGATGTTCAAATCATGCAAGATGGTACGTTAGATATTATCGAGCCAAATCTGGCTGATGGAACAATCACAACTAGCACCATTGATGTGATGCCAAATCAGAGTGCCGATGGCGCGACTATCACCCAGTTTACGTATGACGGTCAAGTTCGCACTCTGGATCAAACTGACAATGGTGAGCAGCAATTTAGCTTCACTGAAGGCGAGTTGTTCATCACTCTTGAAGGTGAAGTACGCTTCGAACCAAACCGAAATCTAGACCACACAGCTAGCGAAGATATCGTGAAGTCGATAGTGGTGACCTCAAGCGATTCAGATAATGACGTACTGACTTCCACAGTGACGCTGACGATTACCGATGGTGATATTCCGACCATTGATGCAGTGCCAAGCGTTACTTTGTCTGAAACCAATCTTACGGATGGGTCAGCTCCAAGCGGCAGTGCAGTCAGTCAAACCGAGATAATTACTTTCACCAACCAAAGTGATGATGTAGCGAGTTTCCGTATTGAGCCAACAGAGTTCAATGTGGGCGGTGCACTGAAATCGAATGGCTTTGCCGTTGAGATAAAAGAAGATTCGGCTAATCCGGGAACTTACATAGGCTTTATTACCAACGGTTCGAGCACTGAAGTTCCTGTATTCACTATTGCCTTCTCTACGAGCACCTTAGGTGAATACACCTTTACCTTATTTGAAGCACTAGACCATGCAGATGGCCTAGATAATAACGATCTGAGTTTTGATCTGCCTGTTTATGCGGTTGATACGGACGGCGACGATTCACTGGTGTCTCAGCTGAATGTGACCATCGGTGATGATGTTCAAATCATGCAAGATGGTACGTTAGATATTATCGAGCCAAATCTTGCAGACGGCACAATCACAACCAACACCATTGATGTGATGCCAAACCAAAGTGCTGATGGTGCGACGATCACTCAGTTTACTTATGACGGTCAGCTAAGAACGCTTGATCAAAATGACACTGGTGAACAGCAGTTCAGCTTCACAGAAGGCGAGTTGTTTATCACCCTTGAAGGTGAAGTGCGCTTTGAACCTAATCGCGATCTAGACCATTCCGTTAGCGAAGACATCGTGAAGTCGATAGTAGTGACTTCAAGCGACTTCGATAACGATCCGGTGACTTCAGCCATTACGCTGACCATTACTGATGGTGACAATCCGACTATCGATTCGGTACCGAGCGTTGTACTTGAAGAAGCTGATTTAACTGATGGCTCATCGCCAAGTGGCAGCGCGGTTAGTCAAACGGAAACCATCACTTTCACTAATCAAAGTGACGATGTTGAGAAATTCCGTTTAGAACCAAGTGAGTTTAATACTAACAACGCGCTCAAGTCCGATGGCTTGATCATTGAGATTCGAGAGGAACCAACAGGATCAGGCAATTATATTGGTTTCACGACCGATATTTCGAATGTCGAAACCACTGTGTTTACACTCGATTTCAGCAGTACCACTTTGGGTGAGTACACCTTCACGCTTCTGGAAGCGATTGACCACACGCCTGTTCAAGGCAATAACGACCTAACATTTGACTTGCCAGTTTACGCAGTGGATACCGACGGTGACGATTCGTTAATGTCATCACTATCGGTGACGATTACTGATGATGTTCAAGTGATGGTGAGTGGTTCGCTTAGTATCGAAGAGCCTACTGTTGCCGACTTGGCTGCAGGCACGCCAACAACATCAGTATTTGATGTATTAACATCCGCGAGTGCTGATGGGGCGACCATTACTCAGTTCACTTATGATGGTGGGGCGGTATTAACGCTTGATCAAAACTATACAGGTGAGCAGAAGTTCGTGGTTGCTGATGGGGCATTATATATCACTCTGCAAGGCGATATTCGTTTCGAACCAAGTCGTAACCTTGACCATACTGGTGGCGATATCGTGAAGTCGATAGTCGTAACTTCAAGTGATTCCGATAGCGATCTTGTGTCTTCAACGGTAACGCTGACCATTACTGATGGCGATATCCCAACGATTGACACGGTGCCAAGCGTTACTCTGTCAGAAACGAATCTGAGCGACGGATCTGCTCCGAATGCAAGTGCGGTAAGTTCAACTCAAACCATTACCTTTACTAACCAAAGTGATGACGTGACGAGTTTCCGTATTGAACCGACTGATTTTAATGTTGGTGGTGCTCTGAAATCGAACGGATTGGCGGTCGAACTGAAAGCTGACCCAACTACACCGGGTGGCTACATCGGTTTTGTGACTGATGGTTCGAACGTTGAAACTAACGTGTTTACGATTAGCTTCTCGGATACCAATTTAGGTCAATACACCTTCACCCTGCTTGAAGCGTTGGATCATGTAGATGGCTTAGTGAAGAATGATCTGACTTTTGATCTTCCTGTTTATGCGGTTGATAGCGATGGTGATGATTCACTGGTGTCTCAACTGAATGTGACCATTGGTGATGATGTACAGGTCATGCAAAACCAAGCGCTTAATATTATTGAGCCAACGGTTGCTGATTTGGCTGCAGGTACTCCGACGACAGCCACTGTTGATGTGATGCCTAGCCAAAGTGCCGATGGCGCGACAATCACTCAGTTTACTTACGATGGCGGGGCGGCAATAACACTCGACCAAAACGACACCGGTGAACAGAAGTTTGTATTTACTGAAGGTTCACTGTTCATCACCTTGCAAGGTGAAGTGCGTTTCGAGCCAAATCGCAATCTAAACCACACAGCGAGCGAAGACATCGTGAAGTCGATTGTGGTGACTTCAAGCGATTTAGATAACGATGTACTGACGTCAACGGTCACTCTGACTATTACTGATGGTGATATCCCAACCATTGATGCAGTGCCAAGCGTTACTCTGTCTGAAACTAATCTTAGTGACGGCTCAGCGCCAAGCGGCAGTGCTGTAAGTCAAACAGAGACGATTACCTTCACCAATCAAAGTGATGATGTGGCGAGTTTCCGTATTGAGCCAACAGAGTTCAATGTGGGCGGTGCACTGAAATCGAATGGATTTTCGGTTGAGATAAAAGAAGATTCGGCTAATCCGGGTACTTATATCGGTTTTATTGCCGATGGTTCGAATGCTGAAGTTCCTGTATTCACGATTGCTTTCTCTACAAGTACGTTGGGCGAATACACCTTCACCTTACTTGAAGCGCTAGACCATGCAGATGGCCTAGATAAGAACGATCTGAGTTTTGATCTTCCTGTTTATGCGGTAGACAGTGATGGCGATGATTCACTGGTGTCTCAACTCAATGTGACCATTGGTGATGATGTTCAAATCATGGAAGCCGGTACGTTAGATATCACTGAGCCAAACCTTGCAGACGGAACCATCACAACCAACACCATTGATGTGATGCCAAATCAGAGTGCCGATGGTGCGACGATCACTGAGTTTTCTTTTGGCGGTATCGTCAAAACACTTGATCAAAGCATCGTAGGTGAGCAGCAATTCAGTTTCACAGAAGGTGAGTTGTTTATCACTCTGCAAGGCCAAGTGCGCTTTGAACCGAATCGCGACCTTGACCATTCAGTTAGCGAAGATATCGTGAAGTCGATAGTAGTGACTTCAAGCGACTTCGATAACGACCCTGTGACTTCAACCGTTACGCTGACCATTACCGATGGTGATATTCCAACTATCGATGCGGTACCAAGTGTTACGCTTTCAGAAACAAACCTAGCTGATGGTTCTGTGCCAAGTGGTAGTGCGGTTAGTCAAACGGAGACGATTACTTTTACCAACCAAAGTGATGATGTGGTTCGCTTCCGTCTGGAACCAACCGAGTTCAATACTAACGATGCACTTAAATCGAATGGCTTAGCGGTCGAACTGCGCGAAGAACCTCAAGGCTCTGGTCAGTACATTGGCTTTACCACCAGTTCGTCTAATGTTGAGACAACAGTATTTACGTTGGACTTTAACTCCGGAACCTTAGGTGAATACACATTTACTTTAATCGAAGCTCTGGATCATCAAGATGCGCGTGGCAACAACGATTTAAGCTTTAATCTACCTGTGTATGCGGTGGATAGTGATGGCGATGACTCGTTAGTCTCTCAGCTTGGCGTGACCATTGGCGACGATGTGCAGTTGATGCAAGACGGCACAATCACCAGTCGTGAGCCTGCAGCAAGTGTTGAAACATCAAATACCTTTGATGTGATGCCAAACCAAAGTGCTGATGGAGCCAAAGTCACTTCATTTGTTTTCGATGGTAAGACTGCAGAAAGTCTTGATTTGAATGTGAATGGTGAACAAGAGTTCGTCTTCACGGAAGGTTCGGTATTTATTACGACGGAAGGTGAGATACGATTCGAGCCGGTACGTAATCAAAATCATGCTGGTGGTGATATTACCAAGTCGATTGAGGTGACGTCTGTTGACCTCGATGGCGATATTGTCACATCGACAGTGACACTGAAGATTGTTGATGGTGACCTTCCTACTATCGACCTTGTTCCCGGAATTACGTTATCTGAAGTGGATCTGGCCGATGGCTCTGTGCCAACCGGTAATCCAGTGACAATGACACAAACCATTACCTACACAGCGGGTAGTGACGACGTAAGCCATTTCAGAATTGACCCTACGCAGTTCAATACTTCAGGGGCTTTGAAATCGAACGGCCTAGATGTCGAAATAAAAGAGCAGCCAGCTAATTCTGGTAATTACATTGGCTTCGTCAAAGACGGTTCTAACGTAGAAACCAACGTCTTCACGATCAGCTTCTCGACGAGCAATTTAGGGCAATACACGTTCACATTGCTTGAAGCGTTAGATCATGTAGATGGATTGCAAAACAATATACTAAGCTTCGATGTCCCTGTTTTAGCGGTTGATGCGGATGGTGATGATTCTGCAATGTCGCCTATGACGGTTGCGATCACCGATGACGTACAAGGTGTTCAAGATGGCACCTTGAGTATCACTGAGCCTTCATTAGCTGATTTGGCATCGGGTACGCCACCTACAACACCAATCATTGATGTTATGCCAACGCAGAGTGCTGATGGCGCGAAAGTAACACAGTTTACTTACGATGGTGGCACAGCTGTAACGTTAGACCCAAGCATCTCTACAGAACAAGTCTTTACCGTAACCGATGGCTTGCTGTACATCACTATTGAAGGGGAAGTTCGTTTTGAACCGAGCCGAGATCTAGACCATTCATCTGGCGACATTGTAAGAACGATTGTCGTCACCACCAGTGATTTTGATAACGATACAGATACCGCGGATGTCACTTTGACGATTAAAGACGGTATCGATCCAGTTATCAATGTGGTTCCAGATGTTAACTTATCGGAAGTCAACCTAGCGGATGGCTCGACGCCAACTGGTTCTCCGGTAAGTTCGACTCACACAATCACTTACACCGAAGGAAGTGATGATTTTAGTCACTTTAGAATTGCGACCAACGAATTCAATCCTGGCGATCTGTTGAAATCAAGTGGTCTTGTTGTTCAACTAAAAGAAGATCCTTCTTCTGCTGGTGACTACATTGGTTATACCGATGATGGTATGGGTAACGTTACCGATGTATTTACCATTAGCTTTGATAGTGCAAACAAAGCTCAGTTTACATTTACCTTGATTGAGGCGCTTGATCACCTTGATGGCGTGCTCAACAACGACCTTACTTTCCGCTTACCTATCTATGCTGTTGATACAGATGATTCTGAGTCAACAAAGCGCGATGTGGTGGTTACGATAGAAGATGACATCCAGCAAATGCAAGATGGCTTCTTAACCATTACCGAGCCAAATTCTGGTACTCCAACAACAACTACCGTTGATGTGATGCCAATACCAAGTGCAGACGGCGCGAACATTACGCAGTTCACGTATGACGGTGGTTCTCCAATTACTCTGAATCAGAACATCAGTGGTGAACAAGAGTTTGTTTTCACGGAAGGTTCACTGTTTGTGACATTAGATGGTGATGTGAGGTTTGAGCCAAATCGAAACCTTGATCACTCTGCGGGCGACATTGTTAAATCGATTGTGTTCACTTCTTCCGACTTTGATAACGACATCTTCTCATCAAAAGTCACTCTCACCATTGTTGATGGTGATGGGCCAACAATCGACGTTGTGCCGGGTGTGGCATTGTCAGAAAGCTTACTTGCGGATGGTTCAACGCCTAGCGTAAACCCGGTGAGTATGACTCAAACCATTACTTCACTTGCAAGCAGTGATGATATTGCTGAAATAGTGGTGGAAGTAGGGCTCTTCAATACCAACAGCGCGTTGAAGTCGGATGGTTTGTCACTGAGTTTGCGTGAAGACCCTGCAAACTCTGGCGACTACATAGCATTCACGACGGATGGTTCGGGTGTTGAGAAAGTTATCTTCACTCTAGATTTTGATGATACGAATCCGAGTCAATACACATTTACTCTGCTTGAACGTTTAGACCATGTTGATGGCTTAGGAAATAACGATCTGAGTTTTGATCTTTCTGTTTATGCAGAAGATACCGATGGTGATATTTCAGCGTCTAAACCGCTTACAGTCACCATCACCGATGATGTTCAGCTGATGCAGTCAGGTGTGCTCAACATTACTGAGCCAACCACGGGAACACCTACTACAGCAGTCTTTGATGTGATGCCTGCGCAAAGTGCAGATGGCGCTACAATCACTAAGTTTACCTATGGCAGCCAACCCGAAGAGTCTCTGGTACAAACTGACACGGGTGAGCAAGAATTTGTGTTCACTGAAGGTTCCTTGTTTATCAATCTCGAAGGGGATGTACGTTTTGAACCTAACCGAAATCTAGACCACTCTAGTGGCGATATCGTCAAGACCATTACGGTGACATCTGAAGATAAAGACGGCGATATCGTGACGTCTACAGTGACGTTAACTATTGCCGATGGCGCGCCACCAACTATCGACACCGTACCGACTGTCGCGTTGGCTGAAGCAAATCTGATTGATGGTTCTTCACCGGGTTTACCTGTTAGCCAAACTGAAACCATTACTTTCACAGCAGGAAGTGATGATGTGAGCCACTTCCGTATTGATCCGGCTCAATTCAACACATCAGGCGATCTGAAAGCGGATGGTTTGGTGGTTCAGTTAAAAGAAGATCCTCTAAACAGCGATAATTATATTGGTTACGTTGAAAGCGGCGGTGTCCAAACGGATATCTTCACCATCACCTTTAGCAGCGTGGTTCTAGGAGAGTACACATTCACCTTGTTGGAAGAGTTAGATCACCTGCCTGTACAAGGTAACAATGATCAAATCTTCACCTTGCCAGTGATCGCAGTCGACAAAGACAACACTGACTCAGCGGTGAAACCTCTTACGGTGACCATTACCGATGATGTTCCAACCATCACTGATACCACTGTCGCCAGTACGTTCGTGGTTGATGAAGATGATTTGGGCACTCTGGCACAAGCGACGGGTTCGTTTGTTACCACAGAAGGCGCAGACCAAGTTGAGGTTTACGAACTACGTAATATCTCAACGCTGGAAGCCACGCTATCGTCGGGCAGTGAAGGTATTAAGATCACTGAGATCACCGGTGCTGCCAACACGACCACCTACCAAGGGGCGACCGACCCAAGTGGAACGCCAATTTTCACATTAGTGTTGACTGATGATGGTGCCTACACCTTTACCTTGCTTGGCCCTCTCAATCACGCTACGACACCGAGTAACCTCGATACATTAACAATACCGTTTGATGTTGTTGCCGTTGACGGTGATGGCGATGATTCTAACCAATATGTATTGCCAATCGAGGTGCTCGATGATGTGCCTGTGATGACTGCTCCGACCGGTGAAACGGTTGTTGATGAAGACGATCTTACCGGGATTGGTTCGGATCGTTCTGAAGACACCATTATTAATGGACTGTTCACCGTCGATGAAGGTGCCGATGGCGTTGTGAAGTATGAACTGGTTGATGAAGATTTGGTTCTGGCGGGCTTAACTTCCGATGGAGAAGGCTTAGAGTGGTTAACTGTTTCACAGGTAGGCACAACATTTACCTATGTTGCTCAAACCGTAACGAGTAATGAAGCGGTGTTTGAGATTATTTTCGATACCTCGGATAACAGCTATCAGTTTGAATTGTTTAAACCGCTTAAACACCCTGATGGTGCCGATGAAAATAACATCGAACTTGATTTCTCAGTCGTGGCTGAAGATTTTGATCAAGACCAATCAAACGCAATCGATCTGAAAATTACAGTGACGGATGATGTTCCGTTAGTGACAACTCAATCGATTACTCGTCTTGAAGGTCAGGGCTATGGCAACTCCAAAGTCGACATGTTTGCCAATGCAACAGATGTGGGGGCTGATGGCGCGGTACTGAGTCGAATTGAGGGCATCTCAAATAATGGTGCAGATATTGTTTTCCGTAGCGGGAACAATGGGCCATACAGTAGCGGTTTCGATTTAAACAGTGGTAGCCAACAAGTTCGAGTCTACGAGCAAACAAATGGCGGTGCTGATACTCGTGAACTTGGTCGACTGCGCATCAACTCAAATGGTGAGGTTGAATTCAGAGCTAACGGCTATCTAGATCATGATGGTGATGACACCATCGACTTCTCGATTAACGTTATTGCGACGGATGGAGACTTAGACACCTCTGAAACTCCGTTAGATATTTCGATTATTGATAGGGACTCTACAAGAATCGCGCTGAAAGTGACTACCTTCGAGGATGCGGGTAGAGACTCAACCATACCTTACGCAACAGGCGATGAGCCGACTTTTGAGAATGTTCAAGATAACCAGATTGATTTGCCTGATGCACCAGCCCAAGTTGCGCTGCAAGTTAATCTGTATGACCAAGATAACGCTGAATCTATTGGGCAGTTGACGATTAAAAGCCCGAACGGAGGTGACAGTCACCAAGGTACTTTCTATTACTTTGATAGTGTTAGCGCTAAGTACATTGAATTAGTGCCTGAGCCAAATGGGAGCATTATATTTGGTTCTCCTCCACTCGAACAAAGCTTTGCTCCAAACCCGAATGAACCAAGACAAACTATCGCGACGATAGATAATCTGTTCTTTGTTCCGGACCAACACGCTAGTTCAGATGAAGCTGGTGGGCGAGTTCGCTATGAGCTTGAAATTGAGAAAAATGGCAGTACGGATCACACCGTTAATTCAAACTTCAGAATTGAGATTGAAGCGGTAGCTGATATTGCGACTTGGGATGACACCAGTAGCACGTATCAGTATCAAGTGAACGAAGATGAAGACAATGTCACGCTGCAGTTGAATGCAGTTTCACAAGATAACAGCCAAACTGAAACCATTACCTATGAACTTGAAGCGATTCAGGGGGATGGGAAGTTCGAGCTGTTGGATCAAAATGGCAATGTGTTAACGCCCGTTAATGGTGTTTATATCATCGCATCTGCTGATATCAATAGCACCGTAGTTAACCCAATCGACAACTTCTCTGGACAAATTGAGTTCAAAGCAACGGCAATTACGGAAGAGACGCTTAACCCATACGATGATTCAGCCAACGGTGGAGCAAACGATAAGACGACGGCTCGTTCTGTGGAACAAAGTATTGTTATTGATGTGACCGCAGATGCGGACCCTGGCACATTCAGTGTTAGTCGAATTCAGATCAACGAAGACAATATCGATGATCCAGATTACGTCGGGCCTTTGGACAATAAAGACGCGTTCACGTTAGACGAAGTCATCACCATGACAGGTTCGGTCGATTCTGACAGTTCTGAAGAACTGTTTGTGCGCATCAGTAATGTTACGGAAGGAGCAGTGCTTTACTTCTTAGGCACCACGACAGTCGTTCCGACCATCACGATCAATGGTGTGGATTATCAAGAAATCGCGTATTCCGATTTGGCTAACGTTGAGGTTGTTCCAACCAAACACAGTAATGTCGATTTCACCTTCGATGTCACGGGTGTGGTCAAAGATACGGCAAATCTATCCACGGGCGCCCAAGTCGATGAAGAGATATTAGGAACTAAAACCGTCAACGTTGAAGTCAAAGGCGTTGCCGATACTCCTTATGGTGGGACGAATGGTACAGATTGGACAACGTTTACAGATGGCGCGACAAACGGTGTTCAAACTACCATTGAAGAGAGTCAAAATGGCGATAGCTTTGCTCTGCTTGACTTCACTGTATTGTCTGGCGAACGTAAACCTGATGACCCAACAGATTCTCCTCTAACTGGAGATGGATCTGAAGCCATTACTGTAATCCTTTCAGGTATTCCTGATGGTGTGATTCTCGAAGATGGCGACGGTACGGTTATTGATCTTAACTTTGTTGGTTACGAAACTGGACCGGGCGGTAGTCCTGACTTATCCAAACCTATCTACGAAGCGAACATTACTGAGGCGGGTAAAACTTCAGGCATTCGCATCAGACCTGTCGACTCTTCAACCGAGAATATTCACATTCAAGGTAAAGTGATTGTGACTGAGAATGATGGTCACACGCTTACGTTTGATCAAGAAATTCGAGTGCTAGTCGAACCTAGAATCGATACCTCTGCGACGTACAACACGGTTACTAATGGTGATGAAGATACCGCGATCAACATTGACTGGCACCCAGAGGGTACTGACTATATTGATGATGATGAGCATTTCACTTCTATTGTCATCAGTGATATTCCAACTGATGTTGAAAGTGTTGTGGTTAATGGCGATGTGACTTGGGTTTACGATGCAGCCGCAGGTACTTTGACCATCACTCCTAAGAGTGGTCAGACGGCAGAAGAGTTTACTCAAATTGCGCTGAACAATAATTTTATTCAGATAACACCCGAAGAAGATTCAAGTACAGACTTTACGCTTAGTACGGTTGTCATGATTGAAGAGCGAGATCATGAGTATGTTGATGTAACTGATCCTGGTCAGGGCATCGTTACCGCTACGATTACAGGTACGATTGATGTGCGTGTAAGACCCGTCGTTGAACCTGGAGATGCCGACAACAAGATTGTTGTTTCAAACGAAGATGGCTCTGGAGATCTGACTACGATTACGGCTGACGCTAATGGCGTAATTAAATTTACAACTAACAGTGATAACCAAACGACTGATACTAACGGAGACGAAATCTGGGACGGTGAATACGTCGTCCGATACCAAGAAACGGATTTAAGCACAGTAGAAGAGCAAGTCGACGAAGTGATTGTTCAGTTGACTAACACCGACGGAAGCGCGTTATCTGATGATATCTTAGGGCAACTTTTAGTAACTGGCGCCTCTTACGAAGGCGGTGGCCGTTGGGTTGTGACCAATGAAGATGCCTTTAGCGTCAGTGCGCCCAATGGATTAGATTTCACCCCTGCCAATGATGCGGATGATGTCGCTACTGATTTCAATGATATCAAGATGACAATTTTCACTTTGGTATCAGATCCTGGTGACGCTAACAATGAAACGTCCGCCCAAGTGCAACGCACCGGAGAGGTAACGCTTTCTTATCCTGAGGTGCTGACGGCACCTGACAAAGTTGCTGCAGATATTGCGATTGTGCCAGACAGTGTTATCGACGCCGTTGAGGATACTCAGCTTGATCTCGGCGCGGCACTCAACGGTATTTTGAGCTTGACGGGTCGCGATGATTCTACTGACCAAGTGACGGTAATCATTGATGGCACTTTGGTCATCGATGCTACTACATCATTCCCAATTAGCCTTTCGGGAGCAAGTGATGTTGACTTTGTTAACGGGAAATATGTTTACGAGACGACTGTTGAGCAGGGCGTAGCCGTCGATTCATCGGGTTTGTTATTGAATCTGCCACCAAACTACTCTGGTGACTTTAGGTTGCCAATGACCATCGTGACCAAAGATTTACAATCTGGCGATGAGAAGACCTTAGTGACTGAAGTTATCATCAAAGTCGCACCAGATGCTGAGACGGATCCAACGATTGAGGTGAATGTCGTGGGTTCTCTTGATGATGCCTTTAATCCTGTTGATACCGACGGTCAAGCAGGGCAAGATCCGGTGGGTTACGAAGACACCTATATTCAGCTCGACTTCAATTCGACCATTTCGGATCAGGTTTCCGGCGTCGAAGGCGGCCAAGAAGCGTTTACGTCCATTACTTTAACGTTGGACGACCCTTCTATAGGTGCATTCTATGACAACACGGGTACTTCACTAGGTACATCTGTTACGTTTAATCAGGCTGAAATAGCAGCGGGTGCACTCGATAACGTGCTCTTTAGGGCAATCGAAAATTACCCAACGGGTAATGATATTAACCAAGTGCAGGTTAATGTCAGCGGTACAGTCACAGATACCGCAACCTATAATGATCCTGCTTCTCCTGCGGGTACGGCAACAGACTCAGATACTTTCTCTACAAGTGTCAGCTTTGAAGTCGTTCCTGTGGTCGATGACGTGTCTGTCACTGGGCCGGGTAGCGATCCGGATGTTATCGAGATCACTGGCAACGAAGACCAGCTCATCTCTCTGTCGGGTACAGGGCCTGTATCGATTGCACTGACTGACCTTGATGGTTCAGAACAGTTTGTATCGATTAAGTTTACAGATGTCCCTGATGGCTTCCAAATGCGTGCAGATGCTGGCTCGACATATACCGTGAAAAATAATGGTAATGGAGAGTGGAGTGTTCAACTGCCTCAAGCTTCGGGGTTGTCATTCGATTTAAGTGAGATTTCGATCTTGCCGCCTAAAAACTTCAGTGGTACTGCTGAGTTTGGTGTGGAAGTCTTCACTCAAGAATCGTTGCTGGGTGTGCCTACTGCGGCGGCAAACTTGCCAAGCTTCAAATTGCATGTGGTACCTGTTGGTGATGATGTCGATACTAACCCGACTGATTCTGTGACAGGTAATGAAGGCCAAAACATTGATATCGAAATCAATGCGACTATTTTGGATAAAGAATTGTCTGCAACAGGAAGCGGGACGTATACCGAGAATGCGCCCGAAACGCTTCGAGTTGAAGTGGCGGGTGTTCCTCAAGATGCTTCTATTTTCTATCCAGATGGCACGACATTGGCTAGCTACGATCCGGCGACGCAGCTTTGGACACTTGATGTTCCTGCACAGTCGCTCGATAAGATCGTATTCAATTCTGGAGAACATAATAGTGATACAGGCAATGTACTGGGTATCAATGGTCCACTACAGATTACCGTTCGCTCTGTAGATACTGATGCTGATAATACAGAGTACCTAGGTACGCCAACCAGCTTCGATGTCGATCTGGTGATTGATCCTATTAACGATCAACCGATCTTTGTGAACGTAACGAATATTGAAACATCGGAAGACATCAGTGTTGCCATCGACAACTTTAGTATCTACGACGTCGACGCAAACTTTGATAATCCAGATGCTCCGTATGAACTGACGCTTAAAGTCGACCAAACACTGCCGGGTGCACAGGGTGTGTTTGAGTTTACCAGCTCTCCTGACGTGACGTTTGTATTGCAACCTGACGGCTCATTGGTTATTACCGGTAAAGAAGCCGACATCAATACTGCATTGACTAATGGAGCTGTGACTTTCAAACCAGACCCAGACCAGAACTACCTCAACCAGAGTGGTTTAGTCACAATCAATGCAACGCTCGATGATGGTGGTAATAACGGCTTGATTGACGTGGGTGATCCGAATACCGCTCAAACCAATCAAGCTACCTTCACTATTAAGGTGACGGAAGTGAATGATGCTCCGGTCGCGACTGATGTCGATTTAGGTTCGATTGCAGAAGATGGTCAAATCGTGATTGTTGAAGGTGACTTGATTGCAGCGAGTTCTGATCTAGAAAACCATAACCTCACGGTAACCGGCGTAACTCTTACTCAAGGGCAAGGTCAGCTAACACGCTATGAAAATGCTGGTGGTGCTGATGACGCAGCGATTACGGGGCCATTCTGGATATTCATTGCAGATAATGATTTCAACGGCGACGTTAAATTCAATTACTCCATTATCGATGATGGTACCACCAACGGTGTGGATGATTTTAAAACCGATAGCGCTGAAATCAGCCTTGTAGTTACTGAAGTCAATGACCAGCCAGTGGCATCGAACATTGATTTGGGCACCATGCTTGAAGAAGGACAGCTGGTCATTAAAGAGGAAGACCTGATTTCCGCAACCACTGATCCGGAAAACGACACGATTACTGTGAACAGTTTGGTGCTCGATCAAGGTCAGGGCCAATTACAACGCTTTGAGAACGTGGGCGGTGCTGATGATGCTACGATCACTGGCCCGTACTGGGTATTTACCGCAGCCAACGAATACAACGGTGATGTTAAGTTCACTTATACCGTTGAGGACGATGGTACAACCAACGGCGCTGATGATTTCTTAACAGATACCGGAGAAATTAGCGTTGTGGTAACGGAAGTGAATGATCAACCGGTGGCAACGGATATCGACTTAGGAAACATCCTTGAAGAAGGGCAGTTGATCATCAAAGAGGAAGACTTAATTGCTGCTACGAGCGATCCGGAAAACGACACGATTACCGTGACCAATCTGGTGCTCGACGAAGGCCAAGGCCAGTTACAGCGCTTTGAGAACGTAGGTGGTGCTGATGACGCTATGATTACTGGCCCGTACTGGATATTTACGGCTGCTGATGAATACAACGGTAACGTTAAGTTCACCTATACCGTCGAGGATGATGGTACAACCAACGGCGCTAATGATTTCCTAACGGATACTGCAGAGATCACAGCGATTGTCGACGGAGTGAACGATACGCCTGTTGTTAATGGTGACAGTGTCACTACGGTTATTGACGAGGATGCTGGTCAGCTATTGAGTGGTATCAATGTCAGTGACCCAGATTATGTGGATGCATTTTCTAATGACTTAATGACAGTCACGCTGACAGTGGATTACGGTACATTGAACGTATCACTTCCGGCAATGACGACAGTGATGGTCAACGGCAACAACACTGGTTCGGTTATCTTAGTTGGTACTTTGAGTGACCTGAATGCGCTGATTGATACGCCAACCAGTCCAAACGGTGTCTACCTCGATGCGAGCTTGTCTCCAACCAATAGCATTGGCTTAGAAGTAATCGCCAAAGACAGCGGTAACCCTTCTGGTATCGCGATTGAAACTGCACCAGTGGTTTATAATATCGCAGTGACACCAGTCGCTAATGCGCCAACCTTGTCTATTGATCCGGCATTTAACTATGTGAGAAACATTACGACCAGCTCATCTGTGGTCGCTAATAGTGGAGTCGCTTTAGTTGGAATTGTCGCTGCATTGACGGACATTACTGAAGAGTTAACGTTGAAGATCAGTGATGTTCCGGATGGTGTTGATGTAACCAGTGATGTGGGTACGGTTTCGCTGGTGGGTGATACTTGGATAGCGACCGCTGATGCGATCGATAGTCTCAGACTCGTCGAGCAGTCATCATTAGGCAAGCCGTTAACCCCGGGTAATTACACCTTGAAAGTTGAGGCGCTATCTGAAGAGGTGGACAACAACGATATTGCGATATCTCAAAACATCGATCTGAATCTCAATATTGTTGCCAATCCAATAGATCTCGATCTGTCTTCTGAAACAGACGATGTGCAACTTTTAGCGAGTAACTTTGATACTAACCTCACTGGCGGTGCTGGAAATGACCGACTTGTAGGTGGAGCGGGTGACGATACGCTGGTTGGCGGTGACGGTAACGACACACTCATTGGTGGCGGCGGTTCCGATATTCTAACCGGTGGCAATGGTATGGATTCGTTTGTATGGCTCAATATTGAAGATGGCGTTGAAGACACCATTACCGATTTCAGCCTATCTGAAGGTGACCAGATCGACTTGCGCGAAGTATTGCCAGAGCTGAAGAATACATCTCCAGACATGACGGCGTTACTACAACAGATAGACGCGAAAGTGGAAGGGGATGATATTGAGCTTACGATCAAGTCTGATGGTTTAGGCACTACGGAACAGGTGATTGTGGTTGAAGACCTTGCTCCTCAGCTAACCTTAAGTGGCACCATGCCTTCGGATATTTTGGATGCGTTAGTGCAACAAAATGTCATCACTCACGGTTAACGCTAAATTGGAGGCTAGCTATTAGAATCTAACGATTAAACTAAAAGCGAACCATTAAACCATAACGAAAGAGGCCAGCATTGCTGGCCTCTTTTTTGTCACTGTATAAATCGTAAAGAGTTACTTAAGAGAGTTGTGGATCAGGAACTTTTCTTCGACGCCTTTCAATTTCATCTCATCCATAATGAAGTTCACTGTGTTCAACAAGCGTTGTTCACCTTTTGGTATCAGGTAACCGAATTGACTGTTGGTAAACGGTGTTTCACAGCGTGCCGCTTCAAGACGTTCGTCCGTCACTTGATAGAACAGACCTTCAGGAGTTTCTGTCACCATTACATCGACTTTGCCTTCCGCAACGGCTTGCGGAACGTCTAGGTTATTCTCGTAACGCGTAAAGCTCGCGTCTTGCAAGTTAGCATCCGCAAAAATCTCATTAGTCCCGCCGATATTAACGCCAACACGCACAGAAGAAAGGTTCACTTTTTCAATGCTGTCGTATTGTCCAGCTTTGCCTTTCGCGACTAGAAAACACTTACCAAAGGTCATGTAGCCTTGAGTTTGTTCAGCGTTTAACTGGCGCTGCATTTTACGTGTGATACCGCCCATCGCGATGTCGTATTTATCGCTGTCTAGGTCGGTTAGCAGATCTTTCCATGTGGTACGAACAATCTGTAATTCAACGCCTAACTGCTCTGCAACATGCTTAGCTACGTCAATGTCATAACCAGAGTAGGTTTTGCCGTCGAAGTAAGAAAAAGGTTTGTAGTCGCCTGTGGTGCCAACGCGAAGTGTGCCTGATTTTTGGATGTCTTCTAGCTGGTCGGCTTGTACTACACCAGAAAGTGCCAGAGTAATGGAAGCAAGTAATAGTGATGTTTTTTTCATTGTAATTATCTGTTGTGTTTGTGTTGTTATTCAAAGTAACAGAAACAATCAGAGAAAGAGATCAACCATTGGAAAGGTTGGAAAAGAAGATAAAACGAGGGTAGGAGATAGGTAACTCTATTGATTTGTGAACATTGATAAAGATGTGTTTCATATTCCATTTTGATAAACCGTAGACAAACAAAAAGCCCATGTTATCGAATAACATGGGCTTCATTTTGGTTTAACTTGTTAGCTGCTTATTTTAGCTATTTAGCAACTGACTCGTTGTTCATCTTCGCCGGGGCTTTAGATGCGTTAACCAGTAGGATACCAACGGTGAGTACCATCGAACCACATAGTAGGAACAACAAGCGTCCTGTTGGTTCGTTTGGAATCAGAGCCATTGCTAGGATACCGAAACCTGCTGTGCTGATAAGCTTACCAAGCATTGAACGCTGTTTAGTATCTAGGTTTTGTTGCTCTTCACCTTCCGCTACTAGCGGCGTGTTCCAGTTAGTGAATAGTTGGTCAACTTCTTTCTCACGCTCTGGCGATAGGCCTTTGTAGAAGCGAGAAGTTAGGATGAAGTAACCACCAGTAAACACTACGTGAGCAGCTAAGCTAAGACCAACTTTCAAGTCGCTCCATTCACGGCCAGTAAGCGCTGTTTCCATACCAAATAGGTGCTCGATGTCTTCTGCTTGAAGCGAGATACCGAAGATGTAAGAAACGAAGCCACCAACGATTAGCGTAGACCAACCAGACCAGTCAGGCGTCTTACGAATCCACATACCTAGTAGTACAGGAATGAGCATTGGGAAGCCAATTAATGCACCCACGTTCATTACGATATCGAACAAGCTCAAGTGACGTAGAGAGTTAATGAACAAGCCAATCGCGATGATGATAATACCCATCATGATAGTGGTTAGCTTACTGACAATAACCAGCTCTTTCTGAGTCGCGTTTTGACGAAGAATAGGGCTGTAGAAGTTCATTACAAAGATGCCAGCGTTACGGTTCAGACCTGAATCCATAGAAGACATTGTTGCAGCGAACATTGCTGACATAAGAAGACCAACCATACCTGCTGGCATTACGTTCTGTACGAATGCTAGGTAAGCAGCATCACCGGCTTTGTCACCCATTGAAGCGTACTGCAATGCAAAGTCAGGCATGAATGCACTAACGTACCAAGGTGGTAGGAACCAAATTAGTGGGCCAACAACCATAAGGATACATGCTAGGCCTGCCGCTTTACGTGCGTTTTCACTGTCTTTTGCACATAGGTAACGGTAAGCATTGATGCTGTTGTTCATTACACCGAACTGCTTCACGAAAATGAACACAACCCAAAGTACGAAGATGCTCATGTAGTTAAGGTTATTACCTAACATGAAGTCGCCGTCGAAGTTTGCAACGATGTTAGTTAGGCCACCACCGTGGAAATAAGCTGCAACCGCACAAGTAATCGTAACCGCCATGATAACAAGCATTTGCATGAAGTCAGAAGCAACAACCGCCCAAGAGCCGCCTGTTACTGCCATCAATACTAGAACCATACCCGTTACCACAATGGTTGCTTCCATTGGGATGTTGAATACCGCTGCTACGAAGATAGCTAGACCATTTAGCCAGATACCCGCAGAGATAAGGCTGTCAGGCATACCTGCCCATGTGAAGAACTGTTCAGACGTTTTACCAAAGCGCTGACGAATAGCTTCGATCGCCGTTACCACACGAAGTTGGCGGAACTTTGGAGCGAAGTACATATAGTTCATGAAGTAGCCAAAAGCATTGGCTAAGAATAGGATTACAATAACGAAACCGTCATTGAACGCGCGTCCTGCGGCACCTGTAAACGTCCATGCTGAAAACTGTGTCATGAAGGCGGTTGCACCAACCATCCACCACAACATTTTGCCGCCCCCTCTGAAGTAATCGCTGGTAGAGGTGGTGAACTTACGGAACATCCAACCAATCGCGATTAAAAAGAAGAAGTAGGCGAGAACAACAAAAGTATCGATAGTCATCTTTTCAGCCTTTTAAATATCATAATTAACTGGGCTTAGATTAACGCGTTCAAAGGTTTATTTGTACTACAATATGTCTTTAGTATGATCTAGGTCGCATTGATTTTTTAGCCATTGGTGAAAAATTGATCAAGTCATTGTTTTAATTAATTTTAATTGGTTGTGTATTTTGTTTTAGATATAAAATAAAGTGAGGGCTAAATGTTTATATGTATTACAATATAAGCAAAAGCGCTTACTTTACTTTATCTATAAGATTTTAATTATAACCGTAACAAATGTGCTACAAATTGGTGTGTTGTGCGACGCCATTCACGTTAATTTGGAACTCTATTCTGGAAATTCTTGTAATAGGATTTCAAGTGTAGCTCATTGTTTTCACCTCGCTATTTTGTGTTTGTCTGCGGTTCTGTAGCCTTTCCATGCTATTGATTAATTTTTTCGTGCTTGAGAGGTGCGTATTTGGAATTTTTGTCACTGAGTGGGCGTTAAACTAGACGACGGGACACACTTTCGGCTCACTTTGTCTATTGTGGTCTTCAGAGCATGCTATGAGAGATGTTTGACGACGTATTAAAAAGGAATATTGTCGGATAAGGGGATGGATATGGAGCTGGATAAGGAGCTGGATAAGCGGTAGGGAGCACCAGTAACGCTTCGCTAGATGCATACTGAGGTCGCTTGAAAGCCTTACATCACTCGTTCTTGCCTGTCTTAGTCACGGAGCTGTACGAGGCCATAGGGAGAACGGCGATAGGGTATGGGGAAACAGAACGTTGATTGAGCGTGTTTTACGGTTAGTCAGCGCAATAAACGCCAGATAACAAAAAGCCCCACCGAAGTGAGGCTTTATCACCAAATCTAAAACAGATTAAGCGTTAACGTGATCAACTGCGTCACGAACAAGCTTGCCTAGTTCGTCCCACTTACCTTCATCGATAAGGTTAGTTGGAACCATCCAAGTACCGCCACACGCAAGAACAGAAGGGATCGATAGGTATTCATCAACATTCTTCAAGCTTACGCCACCAGTAGGCATGAATTTAACAGGGTAAACTGCTGTTAGTGCTTTAAGCATACCAGTACCGCCTGAAGGCTCAGCAGGGAAGAACTTCAACGTGCGAAGACCCATTTCCATTGCTTGCTCAACTAGGCTTGGGTTGTTAACACCCGGTACGATTGCAACACCTTTGTCGATACAGTATTGAACAGTACGTGGGTTAAAACCTGGGCTTACGATGAAATCAACGCCAGCTTCGATAGATGCGTCAACTTGCTCGTTAGTCAGTACAGTGCCTGAACCGATTAGCATGTCTGGGAATTCTTTACGCATGATGCGAATCGCTTCGATTGCACATTCTGTACGTAGTGTAATTTCTGCACATGGCATGCCATTTTCAACCAACGCTTTACCTAGAGGGATAGCGTCTTCAGCACGGTTGATCGCGATTACAGGAATTACTTTTAGGTTTGCTAGTTGTTCATTTAATGTAGTCATGAATTCTTTCTCACGTTAAATGTGGGCCTGCTTTCAACTAAGCAAACCCTTGATTAATAGTTAAAGTGCGTAATTATAGAGACAGATCAGGCGTCGCTTCTAGAGGAATGATAGCACCTGGATGCTGAATCACGGTTCCTGCCACAATATGACCTGCAAATGCAGCATCACGAGCACTACCGCCACTCAAACGCTTGGCCAAGAAGCCTGCACTGAACGAGTCGCCGGCGGCAGTCGTATCAACGATGTTGTCTACAGGGTTGGGTGCAACGTATTGAGCGCTTTGGCTTTCAACCACTAAGCAGTCTTTCGCGCCACGTTTAATGACGATCTCTTTCACACCAGACTCAGACGTACGTGTAATACATTGTTCAATGCTTTCGTCGCCGTATAGCTCTTGCTCATCATCAAACGTCAGCAGAGCCGTATCTGTGTACTTAAGCATTTTCAAGTACCAAGAAATCGCTTCTTGTTGGCTTTCCCAAAGTTTAGGTCGGTAGTTATTGTCGAAGAATACTTGGCCGCCTTGAGCTTTGAATTTGTCTAAGAAGTTGAATAGCTGCGTGCGACCATTTTCTGTCAAGATTGCCAGCGTAATACCACTTAAGTAAACCGCGTCAAAAGAGAACAGCTTATCAAGAAGAGCAGGCGTGTCTTCCTGATCAAACATGAACTTCGCTGCAGCATCACTACGCCAGTAGTGGAAACTGCGTTCACCAGTTTCATCGGTCTCGATGTAGTAAAGCCCTGGTTGTTTGTGATCCAGCTGAGCAATTAAGCTCGTGTCGATACCTTCCGCTTGCCAATTTTTTAACATGTCGGTACTGAATGGGTCAGTGCCTAGTGCAGTTACGTAGCTCGTGTTGATATCTTGCTCTTTTGTTAAGCGTGACAAGTAAAGTGCAGTATTCAGCGTATCGCCACCAAAACTTTGCTTAAGCCCGTCTTGTTTCTTTTGTAGCTCAACCATGCACTCGCCAATGACCGCGATGTTTAATGATTTCATATGCTTACCTTAGCAACTGAGGTTGCGCTAGTTATTATTTTAGGAAATCTTCACGCGCAGGGTTGAAGATATCAAGAAGGATGCTGTCTTGTTCTAGTGCAACCGCACCGTGCATCATGTGTTTACGAGCGAAGTAAGCATCGCCTTCTTTAAGCACTTTCTTCTCGCCGTCGATTTCAGCTTCGAAGCTACCACGAACAACATAACCGATTTGGTCGTGAATTTCGTGAGTATGAGGGTGGCCAATCGCGCCCTTATCAAAGCATAGGTGTACTGCCATTAGATCGTCAGTGTAAGCAACGATTTTACGCTTAATGCCGCCACCAAGTTCTTCCCATGGGTTTTCATCTAGGATAAAGAAAGAGTTCATTGTGTATCTCCTAATCTGTTTAAATCTTTTAAGTGTTACTTAACTTGCATCCATCATAAGGGAATGAGTTCAATTGTAATACAATATATCTAAATTTGTGTGATATTGATCAAGCGATAGTTTATATAGCGTAAATGAATCAACAACTTAAGAATTGCTTGGTATCTGGCATTAGTTAACTGCATCAATGGCTTACGGTGAATTATGTGACTCTACTCATCATTTGGCGACGAATAGGTATAATTAAAGCTCATATTGTATTACTTTATATGGAGTTTGAAAATTTAATCAAAGTTTAAGCAGATAAACTCTTTATTGAGGGTGACAAAGAATATGACGACTAAACCAGTATTGTTGACTGAAGCTGAAATCGAACAGCTTCATCTTGAAGTGGGCCGTTCTAGCTTAATGGGCAAAACCATTGCAGCGAACGCGAAAGACCTAGAAGCATTCATGCGTTTACCTATTGATGTCCCGGGTCATGGTGAAGCTGGGGGTTACGAACATAACCGCCACAAGCAAAATTACACGTACATGAACCTAGCTGGTCGCATGTTCTTGATCACTAAAGAGCAAAAATACGCTGACTTTGTTACTGAATTACTAGAAGAGTACGCAGACAAATATCTAACGTTTGATTACCACGTACAGAAAAACACCAACCCTACAGGTCGTTTGTTCCACCAAATCCTGAACGAACACTGTTGGTTAATGTTCTCAAGCTTAGCTTACTCTTGTGTTGCTTCAACACTGACACAAGATCAGCGTGACAATATTGAGTCTCGCATTTTTGAACCCATGCTAGAAATGTTCACGGTTAAATACGCACACGACTTCGACCGTATTCACAATCACGGTATTTGGGCAGTAGCCGCTGTGGGTATCTGTGGTCTTGCTTTAGGCAAACGTGAATACCTAGAAATGTCAGTGTACGGCATCGACCGTAATGATACTGGCGGTTTCCTAGCGCAAGTTTCTCAGCTATTTGCACCTTCTGGCTACTACATGGAAGGTCCTTACTATCACCGTTACGCGATTCGTCCAACGTGTGTGTTCGCTGAAGTGATTCACCGTCATATGCCTGAAGTTGATATCTACAACTACAAAGGCGGCGTGATTGGTAACACAGTACAAGCGATGCTTGCGACGGCTTACCCGAACGGTGAGTTCCCAGCTCTGAATGATGCTTCTCGTACCATGGGTATCACTGACATGGGGGTTCAGGTTGCGGTAAGTGTTTACAGCAAGCATTACTCTTCTGAAAACGGCGTAGACCAAAATATTCTGGGTATGGCGAAGATTCAAGACGCAGTATGGATGCATCCATGTGGTCTTGAGCTATCTAAAGCCTACGAAGCCGCTTCTGCGGAGAAAGAAATCGGCATGCCTTTCTGGCCAAGTGTCGAATTGAACGAAGGCCCTCAAGGTCACAACGGCGCGCAAGGCTTTATCCGTATGCAGGATAAGAAAGGCGACGTTTCTCAACTTGTGTTGAACTACGGCCAACACGGCATGGGTCACGGCAACTTTGATACGCTGGGTATTTCTTTCTTCAACCGCGGTCAAGAAGTGCTACGTGAATACGGCTTCTGTCGTTGGGTTAACGTTGAGCCTAAATTTGGCGGCCGTTACTTAGACGAAAACAAATCTTACGCTCGTCAAACGATTGCTCACAACGCAGTCACGATTGATGAAAAATGTCAGAACAACTTTGACGTTGAACGTGCAGACGCTGTACACGGTTTACCACACTTCTTCAAAGTAGAAGACGAGCAAATCAACGGCATGAGTGCATTTGCTAACGATCATTACCAAGGCTTTGACATGCAACGCAGCGTGTTCATGCTAAACCTTGAAGAGCTAGAATCTCCGTTATTGTTAGACCTATACCGCTTAGATTCTGAGAAAGGCGGCGAAGGCGAGCATCAATACGACTACTCACACCAATATCAAGGTCAGATGGTTCGCACTAACTTTGAATACCAAGCAAACAAAGAGCTGAACACGCTAGGTGACGATTTCGGTTACCAACACCTATGGAACGTCGCAAGCGGTGAAGTGAAGGGCACAGCAATTGTAAGCTGGCTACAAAACAACACCTACTACACATGGCTAGGTGCAACGTCTAACGATAATGCTGAAGTTATCTTTACTCGCACTGGCGCTAACGACCCAAGTTTCAACCTACGTTCAGAGCCGGCGTTCATTCTACGCAGCAAGGGCGAAACAACACTGTTTGCTTCTGTTGTTGAAACGCACGGTTACTTCAACGAAGAATTCGAGCAATCTGTCAATGCACGTGGTGTTGTGAAAGACATCAAAGTCGTGGCTCACACCAATATCGGTTCAGTAATAGAGATCACCATAGAGAAATCAAACGTGACAGTGATGATCAGCAACCAGCTTGGCGCAACCGACAGCACTGAACACAAAGTAGAACTGAACGGCAAAGTATACAGCTGGAAAGGCTTCTACTCAGTAGAGACAACTTTACAAGAAACGAATTCAGAAGAACTTAGCACTGCAGGGCAGGGGAAATAATAATGAGCTATCAACCACTTTTACTTAACTTTGATGAAGCAGCTGAACTTCGTAAAGAACTTGGCAAGGATAGCCTTTTAGGTAACGCACTGACTCGCGATATTAAACAAACTGACGCTTACATGGCGGAAGTTGGCATTGAAGTACCAGGTCACGGTGAAGGCGGCGGTTACGAGCACAACCGTCATAAGCAAAACTACATCCATATGGATCTAGCAGGTCGTTTGTTCCTTATCACTGAGGAAACAAAATACCGTGATTACATCGTTGATATGCTAACAGCGTACGCGACGGTATACCCAACACTTGAAAGCAACGTAAGCCGTGACTCTAACCCTCCCGGTAAGCTGTTCCACCAAACGTTGAACGAGAACATGTGGATGCTTTACGCTTCTTGTGCGTACAGCTGCATCTACCACACTATCTCTGAAGAGCAAAAACGTCTGATCGAAGACGATCTTCTTAAGCAAATGATCGAAATGTTCGTTGTTACTTACGCACACGACTTCGATATCGTACACAACCACGGCTTATGGGCAGTGGCAGCGGTAGGTATCTGTGGTTACGCAATCAACGACCAAGAATCTGTAGACAAAGCGCTTTACGGCCTGAAACTAGACAAAGTAAGCGGCGGTTTCTTAGCGCAACTCGACCAACTGTTTTCGCCAGACGGCTACTACATGGAAGGTCCTTACTACCACCGTTTCTCTCTGCGTCCAATCTACCTGTTCGCAGAAGCGATTGAACGTCGTCAGCCTGAGGTTGGAATCTATGAATTCAACGATTCAGTGATCAAGACAACGTCTTACTCTGTATTCAAAACGGCATTCCCAGACGGTACATTGCCAGCTCTGAACGATTCATCGAAGACAATTTCTATCAACGATGAAGGCGTTATCATGGCAACGTCTGTGTGTTACCACCGTTACGAGCAGACTGAAACTCTGCTTGGTATGGCTAACCACCAACAAAACGTTTGGGTTCATGCTTCAGGTAAAACATTGTCTGACGCTGTTGATGCAGCAGACGACATCAAAGCATTCAACTGGGGTAGCCTGTTTGTAACGGACGGCCCTGAAGGCGAAAAAGGCGGCGTAAGCATCCTTCGTCACCGTGACGAGCAAGACGACGACACGATGGCGTTGATCTGGTTTGGTCAACACGGTTCTGATCACCAGTACCACTCTGCTCTAGACCACGGTCACTACGATGGCCTGCACTTAAGCGTATTTAACCGTGGCCACGAAGTGCTGCACGATTACGGCTTCGGTCGCTGGGTAAACGTTGAGCCTAAGTTTGGCGGTCGTTACATCCCAGAGAACAAGTCTTACTGTAAGCAGACGGTTGCTCACAACACAGTAACGGTTGATCAGAAAACGCAGAACAACTTCAACACAGCACTGGCTGAGTCTAAGTTTGGTCAGAAGCACTTCTTCGTAGCAGACGACCAGTCTCTACAAGGCATGAGCGGCACTATTTCTGAGTACTACACTGGCGTAGACATGCAACGCAGTGTGATTCTTGCTGATCTGCCTGAGTTCGAGAAGCCACTTGTAATCGATGTATACCGCATCGAAGCTGACGCTGAGCACCAGTACGACTTACCCGTTCACCACTCTGGTCAAATCATCCGTACTGATTTCGATTACAACATGGAAAAAACGCTTAAGCCATTAGGTGAAGATAACGGTTACCAACACCTGTGGAACGTTGCTTCAGGCAAAGTGAACGAAGAAGGTTCTCTAGTAAGCTGGCTACATGACAGCAGCTACTGCAGCCTAGTAACCAGCGCGAATGCGGGCAGCGAAGTGATTTTTGCTCGCACTGGTGCTAACGATCCAGACTTCAACCTTAAGAGTGAGCCTGCGTTCATCTTACGTCAGTCTGGTCAAAACCACGTGTTTGCTTCTGTATTAGAAACGCATGGTTACTTTAACGAGTCTATCGAAGCCTCTGTAGGCGCTCGTGGTCTAGTTAAATCAGTATCTGTTGTGGGCCATAACAGTGTCGGGACTGTTGTTCGCATTCAGACTACTTCTGGCAACACTTACCACTACGGTATCTCAAACCAAGCTGAAGACACGCAGCAAGCAACTCACACTGTTGAGTTCGCGGGTGAGACATACTCGTGGGAAGGATCATTTGCTCAACTGTAAATGATTAACATACATGCCGTTTAACGATGGCATGTATTGATGTGGTGCTTTGCGGGAACGAAGCATCACATTGAATTCAGTCGTGATTGCAAATCGTTCGTTGATACCAACAACGACTGAATACATCGGGAATAAGTCAAACCGAGTAACTCACTGCGAGTTGCTCGGTTTTTTTATGCGTGCTGCTTTTATAAGAAGGGGGAAAGAGGATGGGGCAACGGAGCTGCCCTTTTCCTTCGAATCTTACAGAGTGGGCTAAAGTATAATTTAGGATTTAAAAATAAAGGGATTCAAGGATGAAGTGGTTATTGGCAATAGTTGCGATGTCTGGTGTCGCAATGGCGGCAGAAAATAAGAATGTTGAGGTGAGCAGTGAGCATTTCGTCCGTTATCAATACCAAGACAAAATCAGCTATGGAAAGCTAGACAATGACGCAGTGTTACCGGTCAGCGGCGATCTCTTTGGCGAATATTCGGTAGCAAAAAATTCGATCCCGTTAGAGTCGGTTGAGGTGTTACTACCGACAAAACCAGAGAAAGTCTTCGCCGTCGGGATGAACTTCGCTAGCCACTTAGCCTCACCTGCCGATGCACCACCGCCGATGTTTCTTAAACTTCCTTCTTCTTTGATTCTCACGGGCGAAGTGATTAAAGTGCCACCAAAAGCAAGAAATGTTCATTTTGAAGGCGAGCTGGTGGTTGTGATTGGGAAAGAGCTCAGTCAAGCCAGTGAAGAAGAAGCCGAACAAGCGATCTTTGGTGTCACGGTGGGCAACGATATTACTGAAAGAAGTTGGCAAGGCACCGATTTACAATGGCTTCGAGCGAAAGCTTCAGATGGCTTTGGCCCGGTTGGCAACACAATTGTGCGCGGCATTGATTACAACAATGTTGAGCTAACCACTCGTGTTAACGGTAAAGTGGTTCAACAAGAAAATACATCGTTTATGATTCACAAGCCACGAAAAGTCGTGAGCTACTTGAGCCACTATTTTACCCTCAAACCGGGCGATCTTGTTTTCATGGGCACGCCGGGAAGAACCTATGCTTTGTCCGACAAGGACCAAGTGAGTGTCACGATTGAAGGGATAGGGACTGTGGTCAACGAAGTGCGGTTCTGATGGGATTGAATTAGCGTTGGGAGCTACAGAGCTTATGTCTGAATTTGCAGTACGTAGACGACTTGAACCTATTAATTTGAACTAGGTTAACTTGTGTAGTGAATAAACTAACCGTTTTTCGGTTCCACTATTTTAGCCCAATTGAGTGATGTTTTTGGAAGCGAGCAGAGAAAACGAGAATGACGAACCTACATGCTCGGCGAGGGTTTTGTTAGTGGTGTAACACAGTGTTTCTAGCTAAGAGAAATTAGATGCTTTCTAAGTGTTTGATTAATTGCATAAATTAATAGGTACTATCCGCTTTGATTTTACTCAATTGGCTGTAGGTTGAAATACTGTTATAGTGCTCCTTAAATAATACATAAACATAACATATAAATAAGCGAACTTATGGCTAGCACTTTTAATTCAATTTCGGGCTCGAAGCGTAGCCTGCACGTGCAAGTAGCACGCGAAATCGCTCGTGGAATTTTGTCTGGTGATCTGCCGCAAGGTTCTATTATTCCTGGTGAAATGGCGTTGTGTGAACAGTTTGGTATCAGCCGAACGGCACTTCGCGAAGCAGTTAAACTATTGACCTCTAAAGGTCTATTAGAGTCCCGCCCGAAAATCGGTACTCGTGTAGTAGACCGCGCATACTGGAACTTCCTTGATCCTCAACTGATTGAATGGATGGACGGCCTAACCGACGTAGACCAATTCTGTTCACAGTTCTTAGGTCTTCGCCGTGCGATTGAACCTGAAGCGTGTGCACTGGCGGCAAAATTTGCGACAGCTGAACAACGTATCGAGCTTTCAGAAATCTTCCAAAAGATGGTCGAAGTGGATGAAGCGGAAGTGTTTGACCAAGAACGTTGGACAGACATTGATACTCGTTTCCATAGCTTGATCTTCAATGCGACAGGTAACGACTTCTATCTACCGTTCGGTAATATTTTGACTACGATGTTTGTTAACTTCATCGTGCATTCTTCTGAAGAGGGAAGCACATGCATCAATGAACACCGTAGAATCTATGAAGCTATCATGGCCGGTGATTGTGACAAGGCTAGAATTGCTTCTGCTGTTCACTTGCAAGATGCCAACCACCGTTTGGCAACAGCATAATAGAAATGATTTAAAGCGCACCTGAGCCATCTCACTTTGAGATGAACATCCTCACGTTCGGATAAACGACTTTAAAAGGTATGCCTAGTGCATGCCTTTTTTGGTTTTTAGGCCGCGTGTTGCACTATCTGTAGCACTATTTTGGGTCAGTCTTTTCGCTACGTCTGTTAAGCTATTCTTCCACGTTACAACCCGCCTTATTTTTAACGTCTACGTAATAATCCCCAAGCATCGTTCTAAACACATTTTTAGACTGTCCGTATCAGACAAGTAGTTATGCGACAGCCGGGATTTTTCACCTCTAAGTATTCTAAATCTGGGATTAAACAAACAGGGTTCGTGGATTTAATATTTAGATATTTAAATTGAATTCTAATGATATTACCCGCTCGATTTCGTAAAAAACACTGGTTTATTGTGTGATGAATGATGTGGGTTTGGTCAAGGATTCTCTTTTATTATTTTTGAGATCTTTATGTTTATATGTGCTTGGTTGTATTTGTTAATAAGTGTGCAAAGTCTCACTTTTGTTTTAAGTTGTTGTTTTTAAGGTGAAGTTTATTTTTAGTGTTTGATCTTTTGAGTTTTTACCTAAAACCCTAACAATTTCCTTAATGGATTAGCCATATTCCATCCTATGTCATATATATAATTAACTTAATCAATCAAAATAAGATCACCATCACTTATTTGGATTATTGTACTACAAATAAAGGGTCGAATTTCCTATAGTCCTCGTAACAAATTAAAACGGACAAAGGATACACGATGGAACTCAACACGATTATTGTCGGCATTTATTTCCTATTCTTGATTGCGATAGGTTGGATGTTTAGAACATTTACAAGCACTACGAGTGACTACTTCCGCGGGGGCGGTAACATGTTGTGGTGGATGGTTGGTGCAACCGCCTTTATGACCCAGTTTAGTGCATGGACATTCACCGGTGCAGCAGGTAAAGCGTATAACGATGGTTTCGCTGTAGCGGTCATCTTCGTAGCTAACGCTTTTGGTTACTTCATGAACTACGCGTACTTCGCACCGAAATTCCGTCAACTTCGCGTTGTTACGGTAATCGAAGCGATTCGTATGCGTTTTGGTGCAACCAACGAACAAGTATTCACTTGGTCTTCAATGCCGAACTCAGTGGTATCTGCGGGTGTTTGGTTAAACGCATTGGCAATCATCGCTTCGGGTATCTTCGGTTTCGACATGAACATGACTATCTGGGTGACTGGCCTAGTGGTATTGGCAATGTCGGTAACAGGTGGTTCATGGGCGGTAATCGCATCTGATTTCATGCAGATGGTTATCATCATGGCGGTAACGGTAACTTGTGCGGTTGTAGCGGTTGTTCAAGGTGGCGGTGTTGGTGAGATTGTTAACAACTTCCCAGTACAAGATGGTGGTTCGTTCCTTTGGGGCAACAACATCAACTACCTAAGCATCTTTACGATTTGGGCATTCTTCATCTTCGTTAAGCAGTTCTCAATCACGAACAACATGCTTAACTCATACCGTTACCTAGCAGCAAAAGATTCAAAGAATGCAAAGAAAGCTGCATTGCTTGCTTGTGTGTTGATGTTGTGTGGTGTGTTTATTTGGTTCATGCCTTCTTGGTTCATTGCAGGTCAAGGTGTTGATTTATCAGCGGCTTACCCGAATGCAGGTAAAAAAGCGGGTGACTTTGCTTACCTATACTTCGTACAAGAGTACATGCCAGCAGGTATGGTTGGTCTTCTAGTTGCCGCGATGTTTGCAGCGACAATGTCTTCAATGGATTCTGGTCTAAACCGTAACTCAGGTATCTTCGTTAAGAACTTCTACGAAACAATCGTTCGTAAAGGTCAAGCTTCTGAGAAAGAGCTAGTAACCGTATCTAAAATTACTTCAGCGGTATTTGGCTTCGCTATTATCCTTATCGCACAGTTCATCAACTCATTAAAAGGCTTAAGCCTGTTTGATACGATGATGTACGTAGGTGCGTTAATCGGTTTCCCTATGACGATTCCTGCATTCCTTGGTTTCTTCATCAAGAAGACTCCGGACTGGGCTGGTTGGGGTACGCTAGTTGTTGGCGGTATCGTATCTTATGTGGTTGGTTTTGTTATCGACGCAGAGATGGTAGCAGCGGCGTTTGGTCTTGATACTCTAACAGGACGTGAATGGTCTGATGTTAAAGTTGCGATTGGTCTTATTGCTCACATCACGCTAACCGGTGGCTTCTTCGTACTATCTACGATGTTCTACAAGCCTCTATCAAAAGAACGTCAAGCGGATGTTGATAAGTTCTTTGGCAACTTAGATACACCATTAGTAGCAGAATCGGCAGAGCAAAAAGTGTTGGATAACAAACAACGTCAAATGCTTGGTAAGCTTATCGCAGTAGCGGGTGTTGGTATTATGCTGATGGCTCTTCTGACTAACCCAATGTGGGGACGCCTAGTCTTCATCTTATGTGGTGTGATAGTTGGTGGTGTCGGTGTTCTACTTGTGAAAGCGGTCGATGACGGCGGCAAGCAAGCTAAAGTTGTAACTGAAAGCTAATATATAGCGAACACTTAGATAGAATGCGACGACTCGAAAGGGCGTCGCATTTTTTGCTTTGCGAAGCGAGTAAACGTGTCAGCCTTACAACATCAGACCTAAATCACGAAAACTGTAAAAAATTGTACGATTGAATCGAAATACATTCAATTGTACTACAATAAGACGTATATTATTGCTAATTCCTTTCAATCAACTTGAAAAATAAGTGAGTTAGAATGAGCGACCAAAAATCTCTTGATGCAATCAGGAAGATGAAGCTGGAAAACGATACTTCAGCAGGTAATCTTGTAGACCTACTCCCTATCGAAGTTCAAACACGTGACTTCGACCTATCATTCCTAGACACCTTGAGCGAAGCACGTCCGCGTCTTCTTGTTCAAGCTGATCAGCTTGAAGAATTCAAAACGAAAGTGAAAGCTGATCAAGCTCACTGCATGTTTGATGATTTCTACAACAACTCTACCGTTAAGTTCCTTGAGACTGCTCCTTTTGAAGAGCCTCAAGCTTACCCCGCTGAGACGGTAGGTAAAGCTTCTCTATGGCGTCCTTATTGGCGTCAAATGTACGTTGATTGCCAAATGGCACTGAACGCGACACGTAACCTAGCGATTGCTGGTGTTGTAAAAGAAGACGAAGCGCTCATTGCGAAAGCAAAAGCTTGGACTCTAAAACTGTCTACGTACGATCCAGAAGGCGTGACTTCTCGTGGCTATAACGATGAAGCGGCTTTCCGTGTTATCGCTGCTATGGCTTGGGGTTACGACTGGCTACACGGCTACTTCACAGATGAAGAACGCCAGCAAGTTCAAGATGCTTTGATTGAGCGTTTAGACGAAATCATGCACCACCTGAAAGTGACGGTTGATCTATTGAACAACCCACTAAACAGCCACGGTGTTCGTTCTATCTCTTCTGCTATCATCCCAACGTGTATCGCGCTTTACCATGATCACCCGAAAGCAGGCGAGTACATTGCATACGCGCTAGAATACTACGCAGTACATTACCCACCATGGGGCGGTGTAGACGGCGGTTGGGCTGAAGGTCCTGATTACTGGAACACGCAAACTGCATTCCTAGGCGAAGCATTCGACCTATTGAAAGCATACTGTGGTGTAGACATGTTTAATAAAACATTCTACGAAAACACAGGTGATTTCCCGCTTTACTGCATGCCTGTTCACTCTAAGCGTGCGAGCTTCTGTGACCAGTCTTCAATCGGCGATTTCCCAGGTTTAAAACTGGCTTACAACATCAAGCACTACGCAGGTGTTAACCAGAAGCCTGAGTACGTTTGGTACTACAACCAACTGAAAGGCCGTGACACTGAAGCACACACCAAATTCTACAACTTCGGTTGGTGGGACTTCGGTTATGACGATCTTCGTTTTAACTTCCTTTGGGATGCACCTGAAGAGAAAGCACCATCGAACGATCCACTGTTGAAGGTATTCCCAATCACGGGTTGGGCTGCATTCCACAACAAGATGACTGAGCGTGATAACCATATTCACATGGTATTCAAATGTTCTCCGTTTGGCTCAATCAGCCACTCTCACGGTGACCAAAACGCATTTACGCTTCACGCATTTGGTGAAACGCTAGCGTCAGTAACAGGTTACTACGGTGGTTTCGGTGTTGATATGCACACGAAATGGCGTCGTCAAACGTTCTCTAAAAACCTTCCACTATTTGGCGGTAAAGGTCAGTACGGGGAGAACAAGAACACAGGCTACGAAAACCACCAAGATCGCTTCTGTATCGAAGCGGGCGGCACTATCTCTGACTTCGACACTGAATCTGATGTGAAGATGGTTGAAGGTGATGCAACGGCATCTTACAAGTACTTCGTTCCTGAAATTGAATCTTACAAGCGTAAGGTTTGGTTCGTTCAAGGTAAAGTCTTCGTAATGCAAGACAAGGCAACGCTTTCTGAAGAGAAAGACATGACTTGGCTAATGCACACAACTTTCGCAAACGAAGTGGCAGACAAGTCTTTCACTATCCGTGGCGAAGTTGCGCACCTAGACGTAAACTTCATCAACGAGTCTGCTGATAACATCACGTCAGTTAAGAACGTTGAAGGCTTTGGCGAAGTTGACCCATACGAGTTCAAAGATCTTGAGATCCACCGTCACGTTGAAGTGGAATTCAAGCCATCGAAAGAGCACAACATCCTGACGCTTCTTGTTCCTAATAAGAACGAAGGCGAGCAAGTTGAAGTGTCTCACAAGCTTGAAGGCAACACGCTACTGCTCAATGTTGACGGCGAAACGGTTTCAATCGAACTGTAATCCGCTGAAGTAACAGAAGTTAGATACTAAAAACTCCGAGTGAAAGCTCGGAGTTTTTTTGTTTGGCTAGCCAATTAAGTTGGAGTTGGATAAGTCAGTTAAGTTGGATAAGTGGCAAACCGATCAGGTAGAAAGAAAACTTAATTGGCCAGAGATAAATAGCTTCTCGATGCTAAGTCAGTGGCTCAGGGCTAAATCTGGACACTGATACACATAAAGACCGGGCATGTACTTAGCCACTATGCTGAATGAAATGTGCAGGAGTCGTATAAGAGACTCGTATGTATCGCTCTATTAGAAGAACAGGGCGCCAACGCCTGTTTCCTAGCAATTGTTATGACTTACTTTTCCGTGAACAGCCTAATCACTGGCTGAGTAAGGGAGTAGTGAACTATACATAGGTAAAGGCGTAGCTTGTTCTTACTAATCGTATGACATTTAACGTATTTTATTTCATCAATAGACGGTTTTTAAAGTGGCAAATAGTTCCTGTAAGTACAAAGCATGCCCCATATTTTCTCGTAAAGTGAACCCCCGTCACAACTTGCGTCTAACCATCAAATCAATGCCCTAAAACTATTGCGTAACGAGAAAGACGTCGTTATTATAATGAGCATATAATCATACAATACTATATTTGGAGTTTGAACATGACTAAACCTGTAATCGGTTTCATTGGCCTAGGTCTTATGGGCGGCAACATGGTTGAAAACCTACAAAAGCGCGGCTACCACGTAAACGTAATGGATCTAAGCGCTGAAGCTGTTGCTCGCGTTACAGATCGCGGCAACGCAACTGCATTCACTTCTGCTAAAGAACTAGCTGCTGCAAGTGACATCGTTCAGTTTTGTCTGACAACTTCTGCTGTTGTTGAAAAAATCGTTTACGGCGAAGACGGCGTTCTAGCGGGCATCAAAGAAGGCGCAGTACTAGTAGACTTCGGTACTTCTATCCCTGCTTCTACTAAGAAAATCGGCGCAGCTCTTGCTGAAAAAGGCGCGGGCATGATCGACGCACCTCTAGGTCGTACACCAGCACACGCTAAAGATGGTCTTCTGAACATCATGGCTGCTGGCGACATGGAAACTTTCAACAAAGTTAAACCTGTTCTTGAAGAGCAAGGCGAAAACGTATTCCACCTAGGCGCTCTAGGTTCTGGTCACGTGACTAAGCTTGTAAACAACTTCATGGGTATGACGACTGTTGCGACTATGTCTCAAGCTTTCGCTGTTGCTCAACGCGCTGGTGTTGATGGCCAACAACTGTTTGACATCATGTCTGCAGGTCCATCTAACTCTCCGTTCATGCAATTCTGTAAGTTCTACGCGGTAGACGGCGAAGAGAAGCTAGGTTTCTCTGTTGCTAACGCAAACAAAGACCTTGGTTACTTTCTTGCTCTTTGTGAAGAGCTAGGTACTGAGTCTCTAATCGCTCAAGGTACTGCAACAAGCCTACAAGCTGCTGTAGATGCTGGCATGGGTAACAACGACGTACCAGTAATCTTCGACTACTTCGCTAAACTAGAGAAGTAATCGACGTACGACCTCGCTCGGGTATTGCCTGTCTTTTTAGGCGGCGATACCTCAGCGAGGTTCGTTTTTATCTGCCATATCCAACCTTTGTTCCCTCGTTAAAATCTTCTACTTCTACTTCCTCAGCTACACCTAATCAAAACTCTGTTTAACTCTGTTACTGCCTCAATTCCTATTTTTTTCTATATCTACATCTACATCTACATCTATATCTATATCTATTTCTAACGGCAAATTCAAAGCCTTCTAGCACCCACTCGTTCACTTACTTTTCTACGTAAACTTAAAACCAGTGCACTTACAGGATTGTTGGTGATGACTTAACACCGCTCGTGTATCGGGCCTGAAAAGAAAGTAAAAAAAAGCCCACACAGCTGGTGACTGTATGGGCATGTTCGGACGAGCCGTCTGGACAAACAAATGAGCAATAGTAAGTGAAAAAACGAATAACGAGATCCCCCGACAGTTTCTACGTTAAACGCGTTCAATGACCTTAAAGCGGCTGCTTCAATTATCACTTTGAATTGAACAAAAGCATCCAGAAAGAACTTAAGTTATGATTCAAATACACCATAGCTCAAGACTTATTGTATTACAAATAAATTTTAAAATTGAATGCCTTTAGTGAATGGTTAGTTGGTAGAAGTGTGAGTTAAGACTCATTTTTTCACTCAGCTGGGTGAGGTAAAGAAGAAGAGTTTTCGAAAAGATGTTATCGGAGAAATGATGAACCAATTATCTAAAAACCGATCTATTTTAATGTGTTATGCGTCAATGTTTAACTTCGAACAAAATCCAAACTCATAAATGATACCTATGTCACAGGGCGGTTTTAGCCAGTTTTAATATACCAAGATCGCTCACAGAACATCTGGCTAATTAAGCATACAATATTAATTAAATTGATGGTTGTGACGATGGATCGGCATGAACAAGTTTCGCTTTCCGTATCTTCGAAAATGTAAAAAATGGCCATTTCATTCGGATGAAAATAATAGACATAGGTTGATATGGATGATGAGTTTTATGAATTCAAAATTGTCTCTAGGGTTTAAAGGAAAATTGATTTTAATGGTAGCGGTCGTCAGTTCTAGTGCTTTGGCATTTACGAACTGGTTTACGCTTAACTTGGCCACTGAACAGGTAAACCAAACGATTTATAACGAGATTGATCACTCGCTTACGATAGAAATCAATCAAATAGAAAGTACCGTTCAGCGCACCATCGATACCGTTAACTCTGTTGCACAAGAGTTCATGACATCCCCATACCAAGTGCCGAATGAAGCACTCATGCATTATGCTGCAAAGCTCGGTGGCATTGACAAGATTGTAGTGGGTTTTGACGACGGCCGTTCTTATACCTCTCGCCCTTCTGAGTCTTTCCCTAACGGTGTTGGAATAAAAGAAAAGTACAATCCAACCACTCGACCTTGGTATCAACAAGCCAAATTGAAATCAGGCTTATCTTTTAGTGATCTGTTTTTCACTAAGAGTACTCAAGTGCCTATGATTGGTGTGACGTACTCATACCAAGATCGTGTCATCATGGCCGACATACGTTTTGACGATTTGGAAACTCAGCTTGAACAGCTGGACAGCATCTACGAAGCCAAAGGCATTATCATCGACGAGAAGGGGATGGTGGTCGCTTCAACAATCGAAAACGTACTTCCGCAAACCAATATATCTTCTGCAGATACTCAAATGAAACTCAACAGTGCCATTGAACAGCCTGATCAATTCATTGAGGGGGTGATTGATGGTAACCAGAGAATCTTGATGGCCAAGAAAGTGGATATTGGCAGCCAGAAAGAGTGGTTCATGATCTCCAGTATTGACCCTGAACTCGCGCTCAATCAGCTGAATGGCGTGATGTCGAGTGCGCGCATCCTTATCGTCGCTTGTGTACTTGGCTCGGTGATATTGATGATTTTACTTCTGAATCGTTTCTACCGCCCAATCGTGTCACTGCGCAAAATCGTCCACGATCTATCTCAAGGTAACGGAGACCTCACTCAAAGGCTTGCTGAGAAGGGGAATGACGACTTAGGACATATCGCCAAAGACATCAACTTGTTCATTATCGGCTTACAAGAGATGGTTAAGGATGTGAAATACAAGAACTCGGATCTCGATACCAAAGTACTGAGTATTCGCGAAGGTTGTAAAGAAACCAGCGATGTACTGAAAGTTCACACTGATGAAACGGTTCAAGTGGTCTCTGCGATTAACGGCTTGTCTGAAGCATCAAACGAAGTAGAGAAGAGTTCTCAGTCGGCGGCAGAAGCAGCAAGAGAAGCGGCTGTATTCAGTGATGAGACGAAACAGATTAACACAGTGACGGAAACCTATATCAGTGATCTTGAGAAGCAAGTCTGCACCACCTCTGATGATATTCGCTCAATGGCCAATGAAACGCAGAGCATCCAGTCTATCGTGTCTGTGATTGGCGGGATTGCGGAACAAACTAATCTGTTGGCATTGAATGCGTCAATTGAAGCGGCGAGAGCGGGTGAGCATGGTCGAGGTTTCGCGGTGGTTGCTGATGAAGTCCGTGCGTTAGCCAACCGAACGCAAATCAGTACTTCTGAAATTGATGAAGCGCTGTCTGGCTTGCAGTCTAAATCAGATGGTTTGGTTAAATCTATTGAGTTGACCAAAAGTAACTGTGAACTGACTCGCGCTCAAGTGGTTCAAGCTGTAAACATGTTGGCGAAGCTAACCGAGCAGATGGAAACAGTAAGTCGTTTTAACAATGACATTTCGGGTTCGTCTGTTGAGCAAAACGCCCTTATTCAGAGCATTGCTAAGAACATGCATAAGATTGAAAGCTTTGTTGAGGAGCTTAATAAGCTAAGCCAAGATCAGCTGATTGAATCAGCAGAAATCAAAACACTTAACGGCAGCGTTAGTGACTTGATGAGCAGCTTTAAGGTTTAACTTTTCTAATATTTATATTTAAAAATCAAAACACTAAGTTTAGTTGTTGATCTGAGAGCCACTCAGTAACTGTCGAGTTTAGAGTGGCTTTTCTGCGTTGTTCTGAGTCTAACTCTACGTAATATCCATTCATTTCACTTCATTTGCCGCATCTCACATTCTGATAAATAGATAATTGACATAAAATAGTACAAATATACATTATCACTCTACTCTTATGGATAAGTGAGATAAATGTGAATAAGCCAATCTTTGTCGTCGTACTCGCTTCGCTTACGTATGGCTGCGGTGGAAGCAGTTCCGGTGACTCAAGTGACCCTTCTGATACCAATAACCCAGGAGCATCTTATGGTGTTGTTGCTCCCTATGATATTGCCAAGTATCAAAACATCCTTTCCAGTTCAGATCTGCAGGTGTCTGATCCTAATGGAGAGGAGGGCAATAAAACCTCTGAAGTCAAAGATGGTAACTTCGATGGTTATGTCAGTGATTATTTTTATGCTGACGAAGATACGGAAAATCTTATCTTCAAAATGGCGAACTACAAGATGCGCTCTGAAGTTCGTGAAGGAGAAAACTTCGATATCAATGAAGCAGGCGTAAGACGCAGTTTGTATGCAGAAATAAGCTTGCCCGATATCGAACATGCAATGGCGAGTTCTCCCGCAGATCACGATGAAGTGACAGTGCTACAGATCCACAATAAAGGTACAGACGAGAGTGGTACGGGTTATATCCCTCATCCGCTATTGCGTGTGGTTTGGGAGCAAGAACGAGATGGCCTCACAGGTCACTACTGGGCAGTCATGAAAAACAATGCTATTGACTGTAGCAGCGCTGCTGACTCTTCGGATTGTTATGCAACTTCATATAATCGTTATGATTTAGGAGAGGCTGATCTTGATAGCTTCACTAAGTTTGATCTTTCTGTTTATGAAAACACCCTTTCGATCAAAGTGAACGATGAAGTTAAAGTCGACGAAGACATCACCTACTGGCAGCATCTACTGAGTTATTTTAAAGCGGGTATCTATAATCAATTTGAAAATGGCGAAGCCACGGCTCATTTTCAGGCACTGCGATACACCACCACACAGGTCAACGGCTCAAACGATTGGGATATTAATGATTGGAAGTTGACGATTCCTGCGAG
>Ga0310122_10000071_pt1 | contig 65019 bp, 80 predicted proteins | sample CB6_Bottom_1051__FD_203503 | JGI IMG/M metagenome (GOLD analysis project Ga0310122, IMG submission 203503) | Marine microbial communities from Western Arctic Ocean, Canada - CB6_Bottom_1051 | ecosystem: Environmental > Aquatic > Marine > Oceanic | place: Canada: Western Arctic Ocean | collected... | reverse complement strand
GTTATTCCACCTTCCTTGCTTATGCTTTTTGATCTTACTGTACTAGAAGTGTTAGAAGCTAGGTGATGGACTTTAGTTCCAGTATCTTGATGTTGGTCCTTTCCTGCAAATGCTATTCCTAGGAAATCTGCCTTTGCTCCTTCACCTAAAAGGATTGATGTTGGATAGAGCATAGTAACCTTGCTCCCCATATTTCCGTTTACCCATTCAATTAATGCATTTTCATGAACTATTGCCCTCTTGGTGTTTAAGTTATAAGTATTTCTGGACCAGTTTTCAATTGAGGAATAACGAGCTCTTCCTCCCTTGAGGACATGGATTTCTACGCAACCAGCATGAAGGGAATTTTCTGTGTATTGAGGTGCACTGCATCCTTCTATATAATGAACTTCAGCTCCTTCGTCAACTATTATTAAAGTATGTTCGAATTGTCCTCCTTTTTTAGCGTTCATCCTGAAATAGGCTTGTAATGGTTCGGTAACTTTAACGTTTTTTGGAATATATATGAAAGTTCCACCTGACCAGACGGCTGCATGTAATGCTGCAAATTTATGTAAAGTTATAGGAACACAAGTTGTCATGAAATACTTTTCAACCATCTCTGGGTATTGTTGAAGAGCTTCATCCATATCTAAAAATACGACACCTTTTTCTTCAAGTTCTTTCTTTAAATTATGATAGACAATTTCAGATTCATATTGAACACCAACTCCTCCAAGAGCTTCTCTTTCTGCTTTAGGGATTCCTAGTTTTTCATAGGTTTTTTTGATGTCATCTGGAACATCGTCCCATGAATGAGCATTTTTCATAGCATCTGGCCTCATGTAGTATATTATTTCTGATAAGTCAAGATCAGAAATGTCTGGACCCCATGTAGGAGTTTCTAATTCATTAAAAACCTTGAATCCTTTAAGTCTTTTCTTCAACATCCATTCTGGCTCATTTTTATCTTTAGAAATTTGTCTGACAAGTTCTTCTGTAACTCCAGGTTCTGCTTTGAAAGCTAAGTTCTCCTCATTATGATGATCGTAAGTTTCTCTATTTATTTCAAAAGTTTCCTCTAATCCCTTTTGTTCTTCTTCTGTCGGTTGTATAATAGTTAGGTCTGACATCTTAACTATTGTTAAGTTTTGATTATTTTTAAGTGTTTTGGTTAGGTTTTAGATAGTTAAATTAAAATCAATAAATAACTGTCAAGTATTCTTAGTAATCTGCCCTTTAACAGAAGTTATTGTTTCTATCTATCCATGGCGTCTCTTAATATCAGAACACATTTTAGATTCTCCAATGGAAAATGGATTGCCATGGGGAGGATTTTTAATTTCATCGCATAATTTTTTTTGAAAATCTGATTTCAAATTCTTTTCTTCAAGTAGATTAACCAAAACTAATAAACATCTATCTTGAAAAGTCTCTGGATCAAACCTTATATTAGGATCAAAGCAATATTGTCTTGCATTTAATATAGAACTCTCTGAGAGATCTATTAATCTTACTTCCAATTCCCTCTTCAATAAAATTTTTTCAGATTTACTTATTTCTCTCTCACATTTCATATTGAATTTAGGTAATCTCGAACAAAATACTTTTACATTATCAGATTCTATTATATCAAAGGCAAATTCTACACAAAAACTGCTAAAGAAATAATCTCTCCCATCCTCTATTTCTCCATATCTTATTACATCTCTTCTAACTACTTCCATTTTTGGCTTGCTAATATCATTTCCTTTATCATCGTTAATAGTAATGTATGGGACTGTAAAAAAAGTTTCATCTCCAAAACTTTTACAATAATCTGCTATCTCGTTTATGTTTTCTATTTCTGCTATCTTTTTCCTAACTTCCTCTAATGATTCATGTTTTTTATCTATCTCAATTTCCTTTTTATTAATCTCTTTTGAAATACTAAAAGTTAAGAAAGAAAGAATTAAAATTAATAATACAATCATGATAAGAAGAAGTTTTATTGAAATTTTATTGATAAGAAATTTTAATAACCAGAAAATTAAAAATTGAATAACAAATAGAGATATAAAAATGTATAGTGCCACTAAATAAGCTCCAAAGTACATATTAGCTAATTGTATTCTTATTTGATCTGGTTCAAGGATCGTTGTGAAAAAATCACGTTCCCCCATGTTAAAAATAAAAAAGATGTTCATTAATATAGAGATAATTATAAAACTTATTAGAAAAGAGTATCTTTTCTTGCTAAATAAAGATAAAAAATAAGCGAGAAAGGCTGGTAAAATTAAAAAAAATGTTAGAAGAATCATATCATTCCTCAGAAAAGATATTGGGCCCCCATAACTTTCAAAAAAAATAGTTATTATTTTATATAAAATAGGACTAATTAATAAAATAAAAAGAAAAACAAATAGAAATAATAAGATAATTTTTACAAATCCCGTTCTTTGTGTATCTTGTTGTTGTACTTTTAATGGCTCTCTTTTTTCTATCCCATCCATGCATATTACAAATAAAGAGCCCTTAAATACCTTAGGGTGTTAATTCTGACATTTTATCAATCATACTTCTCAAAGAAGATCTGTTCTTTTGGAATGCCTTTTTCCTCTAATAAGTCTTTAACAGCGTTAACCATTTCCTTTAAACCACAAATATAGTAATTTGCATCAGAAAGTAAGTTATCTTTAACTAAATCTTGCACATAACCTTTCTCATCATCTTCTTTTGGCTGACTTAAAATTCTATGATAAGAGAAGTTTTCTTTTTTATCAGCAAGTTCTTTAAATTCATCTTCATAAAGGATATCAAATTCATGCCTGTAACCAGCTAGTAGGGTGATAGTTGATTGGAAGTTGTTTTCAAGTAAATGATGAATTATTGATCTAAAAGGGGTTACCCCTGTTCCTGTTGAAATAAGGATTAAAGGTTTGTTTAAAGATTGTTGATTAATTATAAAATTTCCCATGGGTCCCATGACTTCTATTTCATCTCCTACCTTGAATTTGTCTATTATGGGAGTTCCGAGTCCCTTTTCTAGGATTTTTATGCAAAGATCCAAGGAATTTGGAGTTGGTTTAGAGGCTATTGAGTAAGGCCTTCTTATTTCTCTGCCTTCTTTATCCAAAATTATTGAAATAAATTGCCCTGGATAAAAATCAAAATCCTTTGGTATAGAAATTACAATATGTTTTGTGCTTGGTGTTATTTGTTTTATTTCTAATATCTTTGTTTTAAATCTATGAATTTTTTTTCTTTCCATTTAGTATTGTTTTTAGTAATACTTAAAAACTTAACTATCTTTAAGTTAGTATGAAAACTATGCCTCAGGAGATTGAAGTATGGTATTTGATACCAGCGTTAAGAAGAGAGCTGGCTAAAATTTTTATTGCTAATTTTAAAATGAGTCAAAGGCAAGTTTCTGAGATTCTTGGTATTACTGAAAGTGCTGTTTCGCAGTATTTGAATGCTAAAAGGGGTAGTGAATTAAAGTTTTCTGAAAAAGAGATGGAAGATATTAAGAAAACTGCTGAAACAATTTTTGCAAATGATGGAAATTCAAATGAAGAGCTATATAGATTATGTGTTACATTAAGGGCTTGTGATAGTTTGTGTGATTTTCATAGAAAGCAAGATTCTAGTATTTCTAAAGATTGTGACTTGTGTGTTGTTTGAATTGGTTCTTACTCATTAGGTTGAATCATCTCTGAACAATAATCTTCTACATTGAATTCTTTGTTTTGTTCAATAAGTTTGAAAAACTTTGGGAAATTTATCCAAGATTTCTTTTTTAGAGATTTTTTTATTAGAAGTATAGCACGTGATGGTGAATGTTGTCTGATGAATTCATAATCTGGTAAATGTAAGAGAAGTTGGTTCATGAATTCTTTTATTTCTTCTAAAGTAGGCATGTTTTCACGGCTGTAAAATTTTCTGCTTGCTCCGACATGCACGTAACTTTTTAATTCAATAAAATCTGGCTGGCCTAAATTAATGATATGGGCATATTGTTCATAGTTGTTCATATTTTCATCTTTAATCATAGTAAGGCGGATGCAAGTTCGATAAGTTCTTGTCTTTAAGATTTCAAGGCATTCTAGCATCCTTTCCCAAAAATCTAGAAGAAGTGGATTATCAATTTTTTTCATTAATTCCTTATTTGGAGCATCTATGCTTAAGTAAAGTTGCGTAACTTTATCGATTTTTTTAATTTGTTCTGGATATTGAGCATTTGTTACCAAAAAGGTTGAGATTTTTCTTTTATGAAAGGCAAGTAGGATTTCATTTATTAATGGGTAGGTAATTGGTTCTCCTGTAAGCGAGAGGGCTACATGTCTCACATTAGACATTTCAGAGATTCTAGTTTGATCAGCTTTCTCATATCCCATTCCTTTGAATCCTTGTAATAGATTAAGGTGTTCATCAATTGAATGGTTTATTATGTGTTCTGGAGAATCTATGGGACCATACCAACTTTCTGCTACTGGAGCTTTTTGTCCTCTCCAGCAGAATTTGCATCTGCTTGCACAAAACATACTTGTTGTCATTTGTAAACATTGATGAGATCTTATCCCATAAAAAGCATATTTGTAACAGCCTCCATCCCCTCTCAACATTTTCCTTGTCCATTCACATGTTTTAACAGCTGAATGACTTCCCACTAATCTGTAACCTTGTTTTCTTAGTTGCTTTTGTTGAGTTTCTGATAATTGAGTTTCTGATGAAGGAGTTAATATGGGTTGAATTATTTTTAGTTTTGTTTCCATGTCAATATGATGAAAAAGGTTTATTAATAATTATCTATTCTAAGTTCTCGAAGGCCTTAATAGGATCTAAGGCATCTCGAAGATTTATCATAGCTTGTTGTATGTTGACAATATCATCTGTCCCTATTCTTGGGCATGCTGTATTTACCCAGCATTGTATAAAGGGATAGTTTTCATAATGTGAAGGATTTAGAGTATCATCAATGAAAATGTAAGCTTTTTTGCCTTTTTGTTCTAATTGTTCTTTTAATTTCTTTGCAGCAATGAAATATTGCTGTCCTGGTTTTATTGTTACTAAGATCCCAATTCTTTCTGCATCGAGATATTTTTTTAAATTACGTTTTTTTATCATAAACTCTTTTTCCATATCATTCCTACTTACAACTTTTACATGATCTGAAATTGGATCAAAAATTGTTATTGGTTTATCAACAGCTAGAATAAGTGCTTTTGGGTGGAACATTCCATCGCCTAGGTATAGAATCATATCTGAATCTAGCTCATCTTTAAATGAATCTGGGTAACAATCACATCCTAAAATTTGTAAGGGTTTGTCTGTTCTTTTTGCTTTTGTCATATTAACTTTGATATTTAATTTTTTTAGTTCTTTCAGAAAATTTGTTATGTCAGCAAATTGTACTGATGCGAATAAATCTATTGATTTTGGTTTGGTTTTTTTTAGATGAGATTTTAGTTTTGGAGTAAGTTTTATTTCTCCTTCCCATTTTGCATCTATTAATAGTAATCTTGGCATTTTCTAATCACCATTCCTCCTTGTTAAATTTATTATGGCCCCATTGAACAACTAAGTCAATGTTTAGAATATCCATGCCTAAAGGCAAGTCGCAGGCACCGTAACAACTTCCAAGCCAGATAAAGGCTTTTGCAGATGTTTCTTCTTCTATGGCATCTGCTACTTGATCTGCCTTATGTTTCATACCATCAGGTAATTGAATAAGAACTTGTTTAGCTTCTTGTTGTTTTATTGTTTGAATAAGCTTATTTAATTCTAATTTGTACATGATAGTAGGGATTATTAGTGGTTTTTAAAATCTTTGGTAGATCTATTATTATTGTAATAATATTTTTAAAGTAAATAAATAGTTAGTTGACATGGATTATGATAGAGTTCAAGTATCTCAATATTTAAGGAAAAAGCTAAAAGAATTTCCCTTATATGAAGAGAGCCATTGTATTTCTGTTGTTGTCAGAGATAAAGTATGGATTGGCTATGCTCCTACTTCTAGGACTATAGAAAATTTTCCAAAAACCAGATTTGATATCCAAATAGAACCTGATGTGTGTTATGTTGTTAGTTTTAATATAGAAGAAGATAAGTGGAGGCAAGGTCATGGGAGCTCATTGGCAGGCATAATTGAAGATTTTGTTTCTGAAGAATTTGATTGTAAGAGAATCGTAACAACTCCTTCAGGAATGTCAAAAGAACATCATTTTTGGGAGAGTAATGGATTTAGTTATTTTGATGATGGAGTTGAAGTTGAGAAAATATTAACTTAGAATTACCCAAAACTCTTACCACAACCACATTCATGCTCTGAATTTGGGTTGTTAAATTTGAATCCAGATTCATTTAAAGTATCTATGTAATCTATTTCCATTCCGTTTAAATCCTTCATACTATCTTTGTCAACTGCTACGTTAACTCCATCTTGTTTAAAGTTGAGATCTGCTTTTGAAGGGGCATCGATAAATTGTAGATCGTAAAGATAACCTGAGCAACCGCCCGTAATAACTGCAACCCTTAATGTTGCATTCTCAGTTCCACGCTGTTTTATAGATTCTTTAACTTTTATTATTGCTTTGTCAGTTAAAGTTAATTTAAAGTCTTGAGTTTGAACAACCTTTAAAGAGCCAGAATCATCTTCAGCTTCTATAACTTTGTTTAAATCAACAATTAGTTTATCTAATTGTTCTTCCGTATAGCCGTGACCTAAAACCCCTTGTCCCAGAGTTTCAACGGTTGAAGCTCCACAACCTACACAATGAATTCCAAAATCCAAAAGCATTTCTGTTAAAAGTCTTGACTTGGTTGGATGTTTTTCAAGTATTTCAGATATTATAGTGTCTTTTGATATTTTATGAATTTGTTTTTGATCTGCCATTTTTATAGTTAATAATAGTTAAAGGAGTTTATAAGTTTTTTTATTGCTTTGCTTCATTAAAAAGCTCTTCAACTTTTTCCCAGTTGATAACATTAAAGAAAGCTTCTACATAATCTGGCCTTTTATTTTGATAATTGAGATAATAAGCATGTTCCCAGACATCTAATCCTAAGATAGGAACTTGGTTATCCATTAAAGGAGAGTCCTGATTTGGGGTGCTTGTTATTTCTAGCTCTCCGTTGTTAATTACTAACCATGCCCAACCAGATCCAAATCTAGTTGCAGCTGCATTGCTAAACTGTTCCTTGAAGTCCTTGAAACTTCCAAATTTACTATTAATTGCTTCAGCAATATTTCCTGTTGGTTCTCCTCCACCTTTTGCAGACATTAATTCCCAAAATAAACTATGATTAGCATGACCTCCCCCATGATTAATAACTGCTTGTCTTTTGTCTTCGGGTATTTGTTCTATATCTTTTAGAATCTCGCTAATAGGTTTATCGGCAAATTCTGTTCCTTCTAAGGCCTCATTTAATTTATTCACATAAGCAGCATGATGCTTGTCATGGTGAATTTCCATTGTTTTTGAGTCTATATGTGGTTCTAATGCCTCAAAAGAGTATGGTAAATCTGGTAATGTAAATGTCATGTTATCAGTAGTTAATTGAGAGTATTTAAATTTTTTTGTGATTGGGAATATGCTCCTGACAGGATTCGAACCTGCGACTTCATCCTTAGGAGGGATGCGCTCTATCCAGCTGAGCTACAGGAGCTTAAACCGATAGTTTTAAAAGAAATAAGCAGTTTAAAAAGCCTATGCTATCGATAAAGATCCTGGGATTATTGGATATTTTTGTGGCGGTGGTATTTTGGATATTTATGGTTTTTAATATACAATCATGGTCTGGATTTGTTTTATTGTTGGGATTGTTTTTACTTGTTAAAGGAATTGTTTTTATAACTCAGTTAAGCCTTGCGAGTATTTTAGATATAATAAGTTCAATTGCAATCATTACTGCAAGTTCTTTTGAACTTCCAGTTATTGTTGTAGTAATTGTTTCTTTATTCTTATTGCAGAAAGGAATTTTTAGTTTGTTGAGTTAGATTTTAGAAATGCGGGAAAGAGGATTCGAACCCCTGTAAGCACTAAGCTAACTGGTTTTGAGCCAGTCCCATTTGACCACTCTGGCATTCCCGCATGAAATTTTTAGTAAAAGGGGGTATAAAAAGGTTTATAAACGGTTGATTTTAGGTATAGTTGAAGACGACCATAATAGTCTGGTCACACCTGATTCCATTCCGAATTCAGAAGTTAAGCAGGCTATGTTATAGAAATAGTTTCAGAGATGAAGCGAAATCTATAAGTTGCCTTCTTTATAATCAAATAATAAAATGATAATACCAGTCAGATGTTTTTCATGTGGAAAGCCCATAGGGCAATTGTGGGAAGAATTTAAAAATAGGGTGGAAGAAAAAGGGGAAGATAGTAAGGAAGTTATGGATGAATTGGGATTAGAGAGATATTGTTGCAGATCAATGTTTTTAGGCCAAGTTGATACTTTAGAGTTAGTTAATAAATTTAAAAAATTCTAAGAATTTTTAGTTAATTATTTTAATTTGTATCTAGAGGCATAACCACATTCCTTACATTTAATTATCTTAAGGGGTTTTTTTATTCTTATCTTAGAGTTATTCGGTGTAAAGAAGATAAGGCACTTTTTGCAGAACTTTTTTCTTAAATCTCCTAGTTTAATGTTTTTTGACATTGCTAATAGTTTAGCCTTTTTTATTTCTTTTTGAGATGGTTGTTTTGAAAATGTCTGGTTAATTTGTTGTTCTGCTTCTTTTTTGGATAGTTTTTTCGAATTCATAAAATATTAAAGATTTTTTGTTATAAAAAGATTTTTAAAGGTTGATAATCCTAGATTTTTATGGTAAATGATACTGCGTTAAGGGAGCAAAATGCTATGAGGGTACTTCAGGCAGAAAGGGATAGGATTGATGTAATGAGTCAGAGACATGTACAAGGGTTAATGACCGGATATACTGATCAAAGGACTTATGATGGGGATATGAGGGATTTTGTTTCTCCTGATAGTATTTTTCAAAAGATGCGGAAAGTAGTAGATAATAGATATTTTGAGAGTATTAGTGGTTAAAAAACAATTTCAGTAACCTTTAAAAACATATTAATTCTATGAAATTCGTGAAGAGGATGAAAATTAAACATAGAGTAAAGTGCAATTATGTTAAAAAGGAAATCAGTCAGAGAACGTGGAAAGATTAGACTTAGTAATTACTTTCAAAAATTTAATGAAGGAGAGAGGGTTGCTGTTATAAGGGAACTTGCTGTCCAACCTAAATTTCCTAAGAGATTACAAGGAAGGTCTGGAGTTGTGAGTGGTAAGAAGGGTAGTTCTTATATTGTTGAAATAAAGGATTTAAATAAAGAAAAAGCCTATATAATACATCCCGTACATTTAAAAAAATTAAAACAATAAAATGATATTAGATAGAACACCATTAAACATGAATGAAGTTGAACTTGCTATCAAAGATATTGCTGATAGTGAGAAAAAGCAAGAGATTGAATTATTTTTGAAGAAATTCCTTAAGACAAAGGCTGGAAGTGCTAAAAAAATTAAGGAAGCATTGGAAAAGTTAGACTCAATAAAAATAAAGAGGGAGCACATAGTTAAAATAGTGGACTTGCTTCCAAATGATAGTTCAGATCTTAATAAGATCTTTACAGATGTTAGCTTAAATGAGGATGAAAATAATAAAATACTTGAGATTGTTAAAAAATCTAAATAGGATTGAAAATGGAAAAAGAAGAATACGCAATAGTCTTAGATTACCTTCCTTATGGTTATCCATTAGACAAGAAAATGATGGCCATAGCTCAAGCTATTGGGGTAAAGAATTTTACATTGCTTCAATTAATTCCTAGAAGAAGCATAAAATTAGAAATTGAAGAAAAAGTTTATATTGGTGAGGGAAAGAGGGATAAAATATATTATATCCAAGGCAGAGTTCCTGAACATAAGCTGACAGAAACTGCAAAAAATCAATTGCAAGAGTTTATTCAAGGCCATGTTTCTGAGAATGAAGAAAAATTTGTGGAGTTTTTTAATACTGCTGATGCAATAAATACTCGGCTGCATCAATTTGAATTACTTCCAGGTTTTGGTAAGAAACATACTGAAGCAATATTGTTAGAAAGAAATAAAAAAATTTTTAAATCATTAGAGGATTTAAAGAAAAGAATAGCAAATCTTCCAGATCCTAAGAAAGCTGTTGAAAGAAGATTGTTTGATGAAATTGTTGGAACCGAGAAATATTTTTTGTTTATGGGAAATTAAAACAATAAGTTTAAAAAAGCAACAAATTACAAGTTTAAATGGCAGAACAAGTACAAGAAAGAAAAATTGAAAAAGATCTTAGAGAACCTAAGAAAGAATTTGCAAGCATAGTTAGAATTTTGCAAACAGATATTCCTGGACATAAGACAGTTCTTGCAGGCCTTACATACATAAAAGGAGTTTCATGGACAATAAGTAATGCTATTTGTAAAATTCTTAAATTAAACCCTAATAAGAAGGTATCTGAGTTGGACAAAGGAGAAATAGATAAAATAACTGAATTTTTGAAAAATCCTAAACTTCCTGATTTCTTAGTTAATAGGAGAAAGGATTTTGAGACTGGGGGAGATAATCACTTAGTAACTAATGATTTAGATATGAAAAAAGAATTTGATATTAGAAGGTTGAAGAAAATAAGGTCATATAGAGGTTTAAGGCATGCATTTGGACATCCTACTAGGGGACAGAGAACTAAAAGTAATTTTAGAGGAAAAGGTAAGAAGAAAGCTGTGGGGGTTCAGAAGAAGAAAAGATAAAAATGAAAAAACAAAAGAAAAAATATTCAAGACCGAGGAAACCTTTTGATAAGGTAAGAATTGAAGAAGAAAATTTACTTAGAGAAACATATGGTTTGAAGAACAAAAAAGAGATTTGGAAAGCTGATGCTGCAATTGGTAGGATTAGAAATCTTGCTAAACAACTAATTACTGCTAATGAAGAGGAAAAGCAAGCTTTCGTTGAGAGACTTAAGAAAAAAGGTTTTGAAGTCGACAGTATTGCAGACGCTCTTGCTTTAGATAAGGAAAATTGGTTGAAGAGAAGATTGCAGACAGTTTTGGTAGCTAAAGGGATGACAACAACCCCTAAACAAGCTAGACAATTGATTACACATAAACACGTTTCTATTGGGGACCAAGTTGTTAATATCCCCTCTTATCAAGTTTCTTTAGAAGAAGATACTTTAGTTAAGTTAGATATTGTATTAAAGACTGCAAAGAAAGGGAAGTCAAAAGAGGAAGAGATCAAGAAAGAAGTTTTGGAAAAAGAAAGTTCTGAAAAGGAAGAGATAAAAGAAGTCGGGGGAAATGTTGAGCAGGAAAGTGGAGTAAAAGAAGATCAAAAAATTGAAGGGCCAGCAAGCGAGACTAGTCCTAAAGAGGTTAAAGAAGAAACTAAAGTAGAAAAAGAAATTGAAGTAACTAATTAATATGGCAAAAGATAAAGAAGAAAAACCGAAGAAGGAAGAAATTAAAGAAGATGAAAAGACTGATAAGGCTAAAAAGGATAAATCAGGAGAACCTCAAGAGGATAAGAAGAGTAGTCCTAAACCTGTAGAAGATACTAAGGCTGAAACTAAGGAAGTAAAAGAAGAGAAGGAAGAAAAAAAGGAAATTAAAAAAGAAAGGAAAGAGAGGATAGGGGTTTTGAATATTTATACAACTTTTAATAATACAATTATGAATCTTACTGATATGTCTGGAAAAAGTATTGCTAAGTTCTCAGGGGGACAATCGACTAAGCAGGATAGATTAAAGGCAAATCCAACTATTGCGATGTTTATTGCCCAAAGGGTTGCAGAAGAAGCTAGAGATAATGGAATAACTGGATTTTATGTTAAAGTAAGGGCTAAAACTGGGCAAGCTAATCCCGGTCCTGGAACTCATGCAGCCATTAAATCTTTAACAAGGGCTGGTTTTAAAATATTGAGTATAATGGATACAACAAGGATTCCTAGGGGTGGACCTAAGAAGAAGGGTGGGAGAAGGGGGAGGAGAGTTTAAAAACCTAGAAAAATAAACAAAAATAAGAAAATGATAAAAACAATAAACTACAATAAAGAAAACCAGAAGTTAAATTTTTTCACAGATATGAATTTAGATTTGGCTAATGCAATAAGAAGAAGCGTTCTTGAGATTCCAATAATGGCTATTGATGAACTTGAGATTATAAAAAATGATTCTGCGTTGTATGATGAAATCCTTGCTCATAGAATTGGACTAATTCCCATTAAAACTGGAAAAGCGAGCAAAGAAACAAAGTTTAAATTAAAAGAAGCTGGCCCTAAAACAATTTATTCAGGAGACCTCAAACCTAGTGTTGGAACTATAGATAAGATTCCCCTCGTCCTCTTAGAAAAAGATCAGGAGATTGAAATGATTTGTAATGCTAAATTAGGGGAAGGAAACGAACACATAAAATATTCTCCAGGATTGATTTTTTATAGACATAAGTTAGATAAAGATGTTCTTGATTTTGTCCGTGTAGATGAAGAAGGAAAAATAACTTATGATGAAGAAGAGTTGAAAAATAAAAGGCTATCTGAGGACCATATTAATAAGATTAAGGGTATTAAAGAAGCTAAGGAAATTGAATTTCAAGTTGAAAGTTGGGGACAATTGGAAGTTAAAGATATTTTTCTTAAAGCTATTGATGTTTTAGAAGGTAATTTAAAAGAGTTGGGTAAGTTGAAATAGGAAGTTATAAAAAGTTAATATTCTTAAATTATTTATTAAGAGGTAAATGAATTCATATTAAAAAAGAATGGAAATACTGCAGAACTCGTTGGTCTAAGTTTTGGTGATGGTGGACTTACTTATAGGCCTAATTCTAATAAAATGAGGTTTCAATTAAGGGGACACTTGATAGAAGATAGGCCCCATTATGATGATTATATAATTCCTTTGTTTAATAAAGAGGTTATGTTTCCTATTTTTGATAGGATGGCGGGGATTGTCTTTAATAAAAACAAAAATTTCTATGGGATTTCTTTAGAGAGTCCTAGAATCGAAAATGAATTTAACTCGTTAGGCATACCTAGTGGTGTGAAAGGTGAACTATTTATTCCGGGATGGATTAAAGAAGATGAGGAATATACTATAAGATTTCTAAGGGGATTTCTAGATACTGATGGATGTGTATCATGTCAGAGGAACTATTCAATTAAGAATAATACCCACCATACACAAATTAGGATTTATCTATCATGTACTTCAAAAAATTTGATGGAAGAAATATATTACTTATTAAAAGAATTAGGATTTAAATGTTTAATTAGCAAGGATAAAAAGAGGGGAAATTGGAAAACCCTTTACAAAGTAAAGATATCTGGCGGAATAGAAACTAATAAGTGGTTTGAGAAAATTGGATCTAAGAATCCTAAACATTTCACTAAATATCTAGTATGGAAAGAATTTGGATTTTGTCCACCCTATACAACCCTGGATGAAAGAATAAAAATACTTAAAAAGGGGGTTCCTCCTTATAATTATTATAGGCGGGAATGCCAGAGTGGTCAAATGGGCGTCGTTAAGGCCGACGTAGCTTAGTGCTTACAGGGGTTCGAATCCTCTTTCCCGCATATTTATCTTGACTTATTCAAAAATTCTTTAAATTTTGTCCCCGATAAAAAGAATAAAAACAAAACCTTTTTATACTCAAAATAAACTCCTTTTAGCTATGTTTAATTTCGATACAACAAGAGAATATAAAATTTCCGAAGATAGAGGGAACTCTGAATTAGGGATGAGTTTAAATTTTACAAAATTAAAAACAACTCAGGATATGGAGGAGGCAAAGGCATATAGCCCTTTAGACCACTATTCCCAAATGCATATAATACTTGACCATAGGGGATATAATGATATAGGGAAGATTGCAGTGGGTGGTTCGGGGATTGTTGTTTCGGCATCAAAGGGGGGCCATAAATTTGCTTTAAAAAGTACCACCATTTTTCCATACTATTCAAATATACAAACTCCTTGGGAGGTATTAAATGAAGAGGCAAAAAACTTGGAGTTCTTACATAATAAAAAAGTTCCAAATTTGGTTGATTTTTATGGTTTTGATTCTGCATTCTTTGATGGTTTCTATGGTGGTTTTCTTCAATTAGAATTATGTGGAGGATCTGCTTTTGATGGAAGTGTTTATTCAGCGCCTAAATTAGTTGGACATACATTAAAGGCAGCAGAAACTCTTGCTCACATGCATGAACATGGATTAGTTCATGGTGATATAAAACCAAACAATATTTTAACAAATTTTTCAGGAAAAGTGAGACTGGTTGATTTAGCAACTGCAAGAGAACCTTTAAAAGAATATATTGTTAGTCCTTGCTCTCCTGGATTTTTAGCTCCAGAATTGTTCTCAACTACTGTTCGAACAAAATCCGGAGATGTTTTTTCCTTAGCAGCCACACTTTATGAAGCAACATCAGGCAAAAACATACGGGGGGGTAAAAATTATGGACAGGTTTTTAATCAATTTGTGAATCCTTTATCTCCAAGAATTATGGGGGCAAAAATTTCTAAAAAATTAGATAATGCTATAATGTCCGGATTGGAATCAAATTATAGGCCAAACTTAAATGAATTTACAGAGCTTCTTTTAAAAACTCCAGAAGCAAAAGATTATTGTTCTGAAAAATAATTTCTCATTAAAAACATTTAAAAACCCCGAATAGTATGTATTTTTAACCTGCGAGTTAACGCGCTGAGCAGAAGTAATTTTTACTTCTATTAATGTTAACAAATAATAAAGATTATAATAAGATGATAACTAAAACACAAATATCAAAGAGAATTTTGAAGAAAAGGAATCCAGAGATAGTTGAGACAATTGAACTAGCTAAAAAAAATGACCTTTTAGATTTAGCTAAAAGATTGTCTGGACCTGTTAGATTATATAAGAGTGTTAATTTAGATGAGCTTGATGATGTTAAGGGAGATAAGATAATGATTGTGGGAAAGGTATTGGGGAGTGGAGAAGTTGGTAAGAAAATTGATATATCTGCTTTAGGGTTTTCAGATAATGCTAGAGAAAAATTAAAAAAAGCTGGTTGCAAAGTTAATAGTATTAAGGAAGAAATTAAAAATAATAATAAATTGGAGGGAGTTGAAATAATATGATAATAAAAGTAAAGGGATTAGAAATAATTGCTAATTGGAATGGAAATTCTAGATCTGCTGGTTTTGGGCCAGAAGATAGAAGTTTTAGTAATGGATATCGAAATCATAAAATTGATTATGATATTCATGCCGATAGAGCTAGACAAAGTAAAAATTATATAAGGAGAGATATGAGATAATATGATAATCAAAATAAAAGGATTAGAATCAAGATTTGGGAAGGGCAAAGAACTAATGCTTGCAGATTCTAGAGGAAAAAGTGAAGGTAGAAACTCCTATGAAGCCCCAGTAGTTAGTTATCAGCTTCCACTAAATTCAAGGGCTATATTAAATTCTAAGACTAGAAGAACAAGGACTGGTAGTTCTCAGGGGCAGGTATATTAAAATGGCAGGGAAAAAAATAATTATTGATGGAAAAGGGGCCGTTTTTGGTAGGCTTTGTAGTTTTGCTGCCAAGAAAGCAATAGAAGGTAATGAAATTGTTATTGTAAATTCTGAAAAAACAATTATTACTGGAAATAAAAAAGATGTTATTGAAAGATATCGTAATTTGAGGAGAATGGGGGGACATTCATTAAAAGGGCCAAAATATTCTAAAGTTCCTTATCAAATGTTAAAAAGGGGAATTCGTGGGATGTTGCCTGATTTTAGAAGGGGGCAAGGGAAATTAGCTTTTAGAAGGGTAAAATGTTATAATGGTATGCCTGAAGAATTTGGAAAAGAAAAAATGATTAATATTAATGCTCCGAAGAAAATGAAATATATGGAACTAAAAGAACTTTCGGAGAAGATTTAAAATGGTAGACAAAAAACAAAATAAGTTGACAATTAGTGGAAAAAGAAAAACAGCGATAGCAAAAGCTACAATATGTGAAGGGAAAGGTGAGATTTTAATTAACAAGGTTCCTTATGAAAATTTTGATTTTTTCAAGAAATTAATTGTTAATGAACCTGTTGAAATTACAAAAAAAGTTTTAGGAGGTTTTAATTTTGATATTAGAGTTAATGTTAGGGGAGGGGGTAATGAAAGTCAGATAGCAGCAAGTAGGTTGGCAATTGCGAGGGCTTTAGTTGAGTTTACAAAATCTGATGAACTGAAAAAAGCTTTTAGTGATTATGATAAAAACTTGTTAGTTGCTGATACTAGGAGAAAAGAGCCCTATAAGCCTGGAGATAGTAAAGCAAGAAGAAAAAGGCAATCAAGTTTTAGATAAATAAAAAGGTTTATTAAAGTTTTATATTTATTAAAGATAGATAAAAGAGGTTAAAATGGTGTTGAATTTAATTATAAATTTTTTTCAGAATATTATAAATTCTATTCCTGAGAATCAGAAAATTTTGTTTAGTTTAATATTTTATACTGTTTTAATTTTCGCGTACTCCGTATTTATTTGGAAATTTTATAGGTTTTTAGCTAGCAGAGATATTATTCAATTAAATTTAAGTCAATATAATTACTCTAAGCATCCTGTTCTGGAAAAAATAACAGCAATTGGACTTTATACCTTAGAATATTTAGTTATCCTGCCATTTTTAGTATTATTTTGGTTTTCTATATTTTCAATATTTTTGTTGATTTTATCAGAATCTCAAAATACCTTACAGATTCTCTTAATATCTGCTGCAATTATTGCTTCTACTAGGTTAACCTCTTATGTTAGTGAGGATTTGTCTAAAGATGTTGCAAAAATTTTACCCTTCACCATTTTAGCTGCATTTATTTTGGGAAGTGATTTTTTTAATACAGATAAGATAATATCTAAATTATCTCAAATTCCAAGCCTTTTTAATGATATTTTAACTTTTCTTGTTTTTATTTTTATTATAGAATTTATTTTTAGGGGCGTTTATTCTATAATAGAATTAATTAGATCTAAGGATGAAGTTGATGGGGAGATCATAGAAGGAAAGAAATAACTTTAGTAATTCATAGTTCAAATCCTAAAACTCTGATGTCTGGAGAAAGTAAGTAAACCCTATCATTTTTTGATCTTAATCCTCTGTAAATTTTTTGCAATAAATCTCTATTTGCTTTGTCCATGTAAAAACTTCTAAAATGTTCTGGATTAGTAAGTCTGAGAATTTTCCAGAATAAAGAAGATATGTTTGGGTAGGGAAATCTTGAGATGATTATTGAATTGCATATGTCTCCAGGAAAATCAATTCCCCTGCTGCATTTAGTTGTAAAAAGTATGTCTGTCTTTTTGTTTTTGAAATCTTTTATTCTTTGTCCAAAAGGATCTAAATTTTGTTCTGTGATAATTTCTTCCCTAGTTGGAAGGTTGTTAATATCGTAATTTTCTTTTTCAATTTCGGAGGGTAAGTCATAAAAGCTAGTTAGGTGAACTAATACTGGAGTTTTTGCACTTGCTATTGTTTTTGAAAATGTTTTTAGAAAAGTTTCCCTAGTTATTTTTTTTGATTGGAAGTTTGAATATTTACAATTAATTTCGTAGCCATTTTTACATTTATTTAATTCTCCTTGAGGATTAATCTCAGCGTCTATCATTTTAAAATCATCTAGGCCAAAAATATTTTTTAAAACGGCTGTTGAATGAATTGTTCCAGACATCATAACAATTAATTTATTTTTGTCTATTAGTTCCTTGAATCTTTTTTCTAGGTTGGTTGTGACTATGTTTATTGTAAGATCTCTGTCCTCCTTTTCTATGGTAAAATAGGTTTCATCCAGAAACTCCCAAAAAATTCTTGATACTTTCTCTAAATGAAATAAGTAGTTTGAATCATCTATTTCTAGGCCCTCTAGAAATCCCTTATTTCTGAAAATAGCATTTATAAGATCTTCAATTAGAGTATTCTTAACTTTCAAAATCTCTCCAGTTTCTTGAGATTCATATTTTATTTTTATGGCATTTATTGAATCAGTTAATTCATTAATTATTCCCTGGCTTTCGTCATCTTTTGGAAAAACATTACTTAGACTAAATAAAAGCCTATTTATGCTTAATTTTTCTTGATTTGTAAAACTATCTAGGAATTCATCACATTCATCTATTATTTCAAGCTCAGTTTTTGGTTTTCTATCCATTAATGTTTCTAGCAAGTATTTTGATGAATTGAAGATTATAACCTCCGCATCTGCATAGGCACTATATTGCTCATAAAATTTGCATCCAGGTTTTCTTTGATAGATTGTAAATTCGGTATGGTTTAACCCCTTGTAATAAAGTTTTGTTGAATCCGCAAATAATTTCATTTCAAATTCACTGGAGATTATTGGAGAGTAATAGGGGCAAGCGGGGGCGACACTCATCCTCTTAACTTGAGTTATTGAACTAAAATTTGGATTTTTTAATAAAGGATTTTGCTTTATGTAATCTTTGATCATGGAAATGTTTTTCTCTTTGATTTCAATTTTGCAGGGCAATAGACTATTATCAGCAGTATTGTCTTTTTTTAATTTTTGAGGCCTGGTTTCTTGAAATATGTCACTTAATTTTGAATTTGTTTCTTTCTTTATTAAATTTGTTAGTTTAGTATTTGAATTTTCTTCCAGAAACTTACATTTGAAGTTTTTTCTTCCAAGTATTGAAGAAATTTTTAGTTTTTTATTATTATCATTTAAAACATATTTTTTTTCAGTGTAATCTTTGATATATTGTTCTTGAAGAGATTTTATTGGAACTACTATTGAAGTTTTTCCAAAATGTTTTGCTAAGTTTAGAGCAATTGCAGATTTCCCAGTTCCACAAACCCCTTTTATGAAGATTATTTTATGCCCTTCTTTTGCAGCTTTGATAACTTCATTAACAATGTCCTCTTGGGTTTTTCCATTAGAAAAAGTGAGGGGTTCAAGTAGAGTTTGGTTTTCATATAGTGACCACATAAAATAATTAATGAGATTGTTTTTATAAGTATTTATATAAATTATCTAAACCCAAACAATCTATCTCCAAAACTTGTTGGAGCACTAAACTCTGTTTCTCTTATTGAAATATCAAATGGGGTTGCCATAGAATTGTCAGGAGGAAGTTCTTCTAATATTTCTATCTTTGAAGAAGGTTTTAAGTTCGAGATTTTTATTTTAAAATCCTTTGGAAAGATTAGTTTTATTTTCATTTTATTATTTATTAAATTTAGTTTGCCCTTTATATTCTTGAAATGCAGGGCATTTACTTTGATATCCGCACCAATTGCATAATGGTCCTGTTTTTGGATAAAAATCTTGGGTTGATTCTATTTTATCAATAAGTTCTTTAATTTCTTTTTTTAGATTTTCTAATTGTTCTAAGGTTCTTCTTGATTTTATAACCTTATTATGACCTAGAAAATGCCAAATAAGATCTACTTCTTCCACATTATCAAAGTTTTCCCTTATTGCAATTGAATATAGGGCTAATTGTCTATCTTTATCTAATTCATTCTGGGACTTTATAGCTCCTGTTTTGTAATCATGAATTTCAAAGATATTAGTATCCCGATTATGGACAACCCTATCTATGAAACCCATTAATCTGTATTTGCCTTCAAAATCTAAATTTATAAAAATTCTCTTCTCTGTTGCAATTGTATTATCTTTAAAAGGAGAGTTCTTAAGAAAATAATCTATGAGAAATTTTATCCCCTTATTGAAAAAAATTTCTATTGTTTGACCTTCTTTTATTATTTTTATATTGGGATCTAATTCATTGTTCCAAGATTCTATAAAATTTTTAATAACATCATCTAATTCTAAGTCTCCAGAATTATTATAAACCCATTCCAAGGTTTTATGGACTTGTTTTCCTAGAAAACTTTCTATGGTTTCTTTGAAATCTGGTTCGATTTTGTCAATGTATCTAAACTTAAATTTTAATCGGCATTGTTCAAATGCTGATAATCTTGAATGTGAGTATATTGGCATTTTATAATTCTCCTTGGATTTAATAATGAAATAAAAAAGCAAATAAAAAGATTTCTATGGCCTACTTGAATCCTCTGTATCTAGGTTCGGGAGATCTTCGTGTTCTTTTTGTATTAAAATATTTTAAGTAGGTGTCAACTCTTGCTCCTTCGGCCTGTATGCAATAAAATAGATGACCGCTATTTATTGGCGTAGGACTTTTAATTCCAATCAATCTTTTTTCCAGCCTTCTTCTTTTCCCCATTTATTATTAGGAAAATTCTATTTATAAACATTTAAGTTTGCGAAAATATGTTTTAGAAAAGATTTAAAAAAAGAGTTAATTTAGTATTATAAAGAGGATAAAATGATTGGATTTAAGGCTGGTTTAGGATTTGTATTAAATATCTCCGGGATAGTATGGGGGCTATTGGATAAATTTGTTTGTTCCTTGATTTGTGAGGGGGGTTGTACAAGAATTGTGGATAATAATTGCACCCTACTTTTACTTTTTACAGCAATTATATTTGTAGTTTGTGGTTATGTTTTAATTGTTATGGATGTTGAAGATAGAAAAAAATTAGGAAAAGAAATTAGGAAAAAATTGTAATTACAGATTATCTAAAGGGTTTTTGATTGATTTAACTTGTTCTTGACTTATATGGGTATAGATCTGAGTTGTTGCTATTGAACTATGTCCTAATAAGAATTGTATTTTTCTTATGTCTACTCCTGAATCAAGTAAATGGGTTGCAAATGAATGTCTTAAGGTGTGTGGATGAACGGACTTGTCTATTCCTGCTTTTGAGGTTGTAAGCTGAACAATTTTTTGGATGTTTCTTGTTGTTAGAGGCTTGCTAGTTGAAAATAAATATTGCCAATCAGGATTTTTTTTGATAAATTTTTCTAGTTTCTTGCCCAGCTTTTCTGAAAGGATAAACATCCTGTCTTTCCCCCCCTTTCCTTCCCTAACCCACCCCATGTTCTCAGAAAAATCTAAATCAATTGGTTTAAGGTTTACAATTTCTGATACCCTTAATCCAGAAGAATAAAGAAGCTGAAGGATAAGTCTGCTTTTCATAGTTTCTGCAGCTTTTATTAATTTATTAATTTCTATTTTTGTTAAAACTATTGGGATTTTCTTCTCATTTTTTGGCCTTTTGATTCCAGTAGTTGGATCCCTTCCCAGGAGGGAGGAATGTGCAAATTTTATTGCTGCAAGAAATAAAATAGTGGAACTTGAGGCTTTATCAGACATTTTATCGGCGAGAAAGTTCTTAATATCTTGTTGTTCAATTTGGTCTGGTTGTTTGTTTGTATGTTCAAACAATCTTTTATTGAAATCAACATAATTTCTTAAAGTGTAGGGGGATAATTTTGAAATTTTTATTTCTGTTTCTAAGTTCTTCAAAAAATCACCAGTTTCCATAATCTAAATTGTGCGAACTTCTTTATAAGGGTTTTGGAAACTTATAAAAATTTTAAATTAAAGTCCGCTACAGAGCTTTTTCTGTTCAGCAAAAGCCCTTACGTCAACAATTCTAGGGGTAAGGGAGAAATTTTTTATTTTTTTAATACTTCCCTTAGTGTATCTATCATTGCTTGAATTTAAGGTTATGATTTCTGCCCTATAGGCTCCAGTCTCTCTTAATATTCTCAAAATCTCCCTATTACTTACAATATCATCTAAAGAGTCCCCTATTCTTTCCTCTAAGTCCCAGGAAGGTAGTATTCTTTCGGTTGATTCTTGTACTAATAGCATATCAATATCTTGGCTATTTGTTTGTCCTAAAATTACCATAATAGGACTTGCATCTAAATAATCCGTCGTTATTTGAATTTCCCTGTCCCAATTTAAAGAAGCTAAATCTCCCCCATCTTCATAAAAAGTTGAAGGAGCAATATAACCAGGAGGATGTGTATGTAAATCTATTAAAGGATAACTAGATTCATGACTCAACTCAAAATTAACTGATTTACATAAATCTTCAACCCCTTCTAATTCTATAGGATTAGCCATTTCGTCACTATCACCAATAGTTATATCAGATATCCTATATTCAGCATCATATAATGCTTGTTCAACCTTAAATGCTGTTTCAAAATCTTTAAAATCATTTACCCTTTTTACTTGGGCTATAAATTCTGGATCTCTAAATACGTTTACTAAATATTCTCCTGTTATTGGCAATATGTTCTCTAAAACCATATAAAAACACCTTGATGATGCTTTTTAAATCTTTCCTTGAGCTTTGTTCCCATTTATTAGAGTAAACAAATAATTAAAAAGCCAGATGGTTTTTAATTTGTATAAGTTTCTAAAAGGGGTATAAAATGCAAGCGGAAGAATATCTTAAGGAGAATATAAGGAAGAATCCCCAGGATCCCATGAATTATTATTATCTTGGGAAAGATATAATGAATAAAAGATTGAAAGATATTGATTCTTTAGAAACTATTGAGAAATTGTTTAAACAGTCTATAAAGTTGGGACCACATTTGTGGGCCCCTAAGATTATGTTAGGAGAATTGTTATATAAAATGGGAAGGTTTAAGGAAGCCGAGCCTTATTTTAAAGAACTAGCTTTCTATAGAATTCCTGGTTCCTTTTCTGTTAAGGAGCAATTAGCTAAATGCATATCAAAAGGAAATCCGGGAGGAAATTTTCATGAAGTTTCAAAAAGAGACTCCTTATATTTATTTGAAAATAATGTTAGAGAATTTATTAGGCTCCTTTTAGAAATTAATTTTGGTTATAGTTGGTGGAGGGAAGGAATTCCTCAAAAAGTTAGATCTAAATGTGCTTCAAGAAGAGAAGAAGGTTTAGAAGAAGAAAAAGAAGTTGATTTGTTATTATTTGCCGATTTTTATGATTATAGGATCATTATAGAATCTAATAAACCTATTTTTTCGGATTATATTGATACAAAAGAATGGTGTAGTAAATTGCAGGAGATGGAACCTATTAGAAATGCTATCGCGCATAACAGGCCTTTAACAAGCGCCCCCGTTAGAGTTAGGGACTACCATATAACTTTTCAAAAGATAATTGACAAAGTTAAAGGGAAGGTTGATTGAAAGAATGAAGAGTAAAAAGAAAAAGATTTTGTTGACCTTCTTAGTTATTTTGGCCTTTATTACATTTGTTATCACTTGGAATTATTTTAATGATAATAGCAATTCAGAAGATTTTTCCGAGGAAGTTTTTGCCACAAAAATTATTGATGGAGATACCATAGTTGCAAATGGGGAACATATAAGATTGTTGGGGATAGATGCTGATGAGAGAGGATATGAATGCTATAAGGAAGCAAAGATCAGATTAGAAGAATTAATTTTGAACAAAGAAGTTAGATTAGAGAAAGATAAAACAAATAAAGACCAGTATGGCAGACTTCTTAGATATATTTTTTTAGGAAAAGATAATGTTAATATCCAGTTAGTTGAAGAGGGTCTGGCTGTTGCAAGATTTTATGAAGATAGAAAATACAAAAAAGAGATTTTAGATGCTGAGAAAACTGCTAGAGCAAATAAAACTGGTTGTAAGTGGGGAAGAATTTAAATAGTATATTCTCTAAAATAAGTCTATGACTCTGATTGAATGGATTGCGGCAATTCTTGCGATATGGATATTTGTCAAATTTGTATTACTTTCTGTTAATCCTAAAGGTTTTATGAATTGGGTTACTAAATTTTATAAGCCTAGGGGTGGTAAGGCCTTGCGTTATGTTGGTTTAATGTTATTCTTTTTATTGGCATATTTTATACTTCAAGAAATAAGTGTTGTTCAATTCTTTGTAGCAATGTTGGCAGGAATGATGTTGATGGGACATACAATGATGCATTATCCCAAAGTAATGGGAATATATATTAAACAATTTAAAGGTAAAAAAAATCCAAATGCAAAAATCATGTTCGATTGGTTAATCTGGCTTTTACTGGCAGGTTGGGTTTTGAAAGAAATCTTTTTCTAATTTTATTTTGGTTTTATCTGATTAACAAGGGTTGAAACTAAAAAACCTATAAATATTCCTACAGCAACCCCATAAAAACTTGTTTGCATCCCTACAAGAACTGCTCCTATAAATAAGGCAATAACAAACAATCCTCTCCAAAAGTTTTTATTTTTTAATATCCCTGGCCTCTTTTTCATATCTTTAATAATAAATAAGAGAATATAAATGTTTTGATTATGTAAAGATTTATAAGTGTAATTCTTTTAAAAATATCAAATGAAATTTTGGCTAACCGGCATAAGTAACCATGGATTTGATATTTTCTGTCCTCAATGCAGCAATAGGGCAGATCTTGTTATAAGGGTTAGGGAGGAAGGGGGATATTTTAAAATTTGTAAGTGCAATAGTTGTAGTTTCGTTGATGACACTGATTTTGGGGATAATTAGGTACTACATTTAGATTATTGTGGGTTTTTAGTTACTACATTACCTATGCAGTAAGTTTTAAGCGTTGATAGGAAGTTTTGGCGGGGAGTTCAATCTTTAAATTCAATTACAGCTTATTTATATCTTGAATTAGAAGATTAATTGTTTATATGGTTTGGAGTTTATTTAAGAAAAAGTCGCTTGATTTGGTCTCTTAGAAGCGAGTTCTTATAATGTACCTTGTGCGAACTTTATGCACATAAATGTCTATTATAGCGATTTTAGGCATCATAGAAATTATTTAGAGTCTTTCTTTGATTAACATATAACTCTAATTCATTTAGATTAGTATTTCTTAATAGTTCTCTCCTTAAGGTATCTACAGTAAGTCCTGGCAAGGTATCTAAGAACTCCTGAATTTTTTCTGCATCTTCAATAGGATTATATCTCCTATTGCCTAGATTATAGAAAGGCTCAAGAAACACCCCCTCTGCTTCTCTTTCGCAATGAACTTGATAATGTTTCATATTAACTACCAATTTAGAGGATATTTAAGCATTTATATACAAAAACAAATTATTTACAGCATCCAGGAAACCACTTCTTAATCAACAATGATAGAGCTGCTAAACCAATAACCCACTTCCCCCAGGTTCCTGCGTACCAGGTAGGCACCAGCGCTACTACCAGAATAATTAAGGGTAATAACCAAACACACCAACTAGACACGCCACAACTTGATCCTGTTTTTATTACTTTTTTTGCCATTTTTCACCTCCTTTTTGTTAACTTGTTAAAGCATAAGCTAGATTTGCTTTGATCATCCTTTGTTAGAATTTTTTGTTTTTCATGATATTTTTCGGTAATCCTTATAAATTTTCACTCTTTCTTTTCTAAATAGTTATAGTCTTTTTGTTATTTAAATCTGTTGTTTTTATTGGATTTTATTAGATTTTGGATTGATTTTTTCATGTTGGAATTTTGATTTTTGATCAAAAGTTTTTGCATTTTTTAGAAAGATTTATAAATGGATTTATTTTATATTTAATATGTTTGGATTTTTTAAAAAGAGGGTTGAAACTGAGGATTTTGAGCAGCTGAAGGGGGGTGTTCAAACAGGCTTCAACAGCGTTAAACAGGATATAAACAGCTTAACTAAATGGGTTAAACACCTTGATACTACTGATTCTAAGACTAAAGATGAAATTTTAGAGATACATGATGATTTATCGACGATAAAAGATGAGATGGAAAATATAAAAAATATGCTAGAAATTATTGGAAATAAGGGGCTGTTTAAACAGACACAAACAGTGTTTAATAAACAAACAGCTGTTGGTAGTGTTTTAAACACTGTTCAAACAGGTGTTCAAACAGTGTTTTTGGGTAATTTAACAACAAATGAGAGGGCTATTATATTTGTTTTGTTAAATTCTGATATGAAATTAAGCTATGAGGATCTTGCTGCAATGCTTGGAAAAAGGAAATCAACAATAAGAGGGCAGGTAAATAGCATCAGGCAAAAGAGCGAGGGATTGATTGAAGAGGTGGTAGGAGAGAATAATAAGAAGAGGATATTTATTCCGGAAAAAGGTAAGGAAGTTTTATTGAAGACCAGGAAGGTGAGAAAAAGGGGTAAAAGGGGAGAAAGAGAGGGTTAAAAGGTAAAAATAGTGATTTATGTGTGATTATCATGTGTAGAAAGTGGAAAAGTGAGAGTTAGAAGGTATGGATATTGATGGAAAAAGAGTAATTGTATAAGAAAAATCCTTTACCGGTGGAAAAGTGAGTGGCAAAGGAGTAATTAGATGGGAAAAACTCTTTACCAACGGAAAAGTGAGTGAAAGAGGGGGAATAAGGTAGCTAAATGAGAGAGTTAAATATCTAGCCTCTGAAGCTCTTAAATAGCTAAAATTAAGGTTTTAGAGGGCTATTGGGCATAAATGTATGTAATTATGGTTAATCTAATTTCGTTATACCGATTAACTCCCCTGTGACGTGTATTGGGCTAGTCCATCATATTAGTTATTCCTGAGATAGTCAAATTTAGGGCTTTAAAGCCTTCTAAGCTGTATTATTGTATTAAGAGAAGCTATTTTCTTTAGTTCAGAAGATATAGAAAGAATGATTTTCTTATTGTTTACCTTATGTTTCTTAATAGGTATTCCTTTATCCATCATTCTCTGTGTATAGTCTCTTACAGAGCTCTCAGATAGCCTAAGTTTCTCGGAGAGAATTTTGTAAGTTATCTCCGAGGTGGCTTGTTCTTCTAGTTGATATATTGTTGAGAAGACTAACATTTCTTGAGGAGTTAAATGTTTAAATTTTAATCTTATTTCTTTTTTTAGGGAGTCTAAGGAGTCTAATATTTCACTGGCTTCTTTGATATTTGATTCTATATTATTTGTTGTATTTTGTTCATTTTCTTGATAGTTTGGTAAAAATTGTGTATTTTCTGGTAAATTATCTGTCGAAGTGTCTGTCTGTCTGTCTGTCTGTCTGTCTGTCGAAGCCCCTTGATTTCCAGTGGAGATACCTAAATTTAGTGGTTTAGACCCCTCTATTTCCAATGGATGTGTCGAAGTATCTGTCGAAGTCACATTATCTGTCGAAGTTATCTGTCGAAGTGTCGAAAGACTTTCGAGGTGTTGAACAAGCCCATTTAGTGTTGTTTTTATGTTGATAACCTCATTATTTAAGAAATTAATGTCATTTTTGACATTATTAAATGCCTCTTTTATGCCATCTTGATCTTCCATATTAAATTTTATTTTAGATTTTATTTAAGTATTTAGATTATTGGTTTTGTTGTTTAGAATGATATATGTCATAAACTTCATTAGATAATTTCCATCTTATTCTTCTAGAAAATGCTTCACCTTTCTTGTTTCTCTTGATTGCTATTACTAAATTTTTATCTTTTAACTCTAATAAAATTCTTTTTATGAATTCCTCATCCCTTGCAATCTCTCTTCCGATTTCTGCTGTAAATGGGTTTTTTGGAAATACTTGGTATAAATACAATAAAATTTGTTCCACTATTTTATCTTTTTTTTGTTGACTTATTTTCATCTTGTTATTAAGTAGTTAGATAATTTTATAAAGTTTAGTATGGGGATTTTAAGATGAGTAATAAAATATATCCTAGGGCTGAAATAAGGAAATCGTCGGAGATAATTAAGATTCTAGATCCTTTGGTTAAAGAATGGTTTTTTGATAAATTTGAAGATTTTTCAGATAGTCAGCTATATGGTGTTATGAATGTTCATGAAAGGAAAAACATTTTGATTTCAGCTAGTACTGGAAGTGGGAAAACCCTTACTAGTTTCTTAAGTATTTTGAATTATTTAGTTAGATTAGCTAGAAAAAATGAGTTAGAAGATAAGATCTATTGTGTTTATTCATCTCCACTTAAGGCACTTAATAATGATATTTATGTTAATTTAGTTAGGCCTTTAGGGGAGATTTATGAGTTGGCTGAAAAAAGGGGAATTGAATTGCAGAAGATAAGAGTTGGGCTAAGAACTGGAGATACAACCCCTGCTGAAAAAGCAAAAATGTTGAAAAATCCTCCACACATTTTTATTACAACTCCTGAAAGCTTGGCTATATGTTTAACGACAAAGAAATTTATTGAGTTGTTTTATGGTGTGGAGTATGTTATCATTGATGAAATTCATTCTTTGGGGAATAAAAGGGGGGTTTATTTAAATATTAGTTTGGAAAGGCTGGGGGAACTCAGCAATATGGTTCCTGTTCGAATAGGATTGAGTGCGACAATTGCTCCTCTTGATGTTGTTGCTAATTTTTTAGTGGGAAATGGTAGAGATTGTTTAATTGCAGAAGTAAAAGGTAGTAAGAAAATTGATATTGATATTTTAACAGGAGTTAAGGATTTGATTAATACAGATGTTGATGAAATTCATTCTTCTATGTATGGTTTGATGGATAATTTAATTCAAGATCACAAGACAACAGTCATTTTTACTAATACGAGGGCCGCTACTGAACGTGTTATCAACCATCTGAAGGATATGTTTCCTGAGAAATATATTGAGAATATCGGAGCTCATCATTCTTCTCTAAGTAAGGAACATAGATTTGAAATTGAGGGAAAATTGAGGAATGGTGAGTTGAAAGTTGTTGTAACTAGCACCAGTTTGGAGTTGGGTATTGATATAGGGTATATTGATTTAGTTATATTGTTAGGAAGCCCTAAAAGCAGCGCAAGGGCCTTACAGAGGATTGGACGTGCAGGACACAAATTACATGATACTGCAAAGGGAAGATTTTTAGTTCTGGATAGAGATGATTTAGTTGAATGTTGTATTTTAAACAAAGAATGTAATGAAAAGAAAATTGATAAAATTAATATTCCTAGAAATTGTTTGGATGTTTTAAGTCAGCAGATTTATGGAATGTGCATTCAAAAAATATGGGATATTAATAAAATGTTTAAACTAATAAAAAATAGTTATTGTTATGAAGATTTAAGTAGGGAGGATTTTATGTCAGTTATTAGTTATTTAGCGGGGGAATATGACTTAGAACATAGAAATGTTTACGCAAAGATATGGTATGATAAAGAAACCAAGCAGGTTGGAAAGAGGGGAAAGTTGGCCAGAGTTATTTATATGACCAATATTGGTACAATTCCTGAAGAGAGTTTTGTTACAATTGTAATTGGAAGTGGAGAGGGTAGGGGGAATAAGGTTGGGATGATTGATGAACCTTTTTTAGAAAAAATGAAACCAGGAGATGTTTTTGTTTTGGGGGGGAAGAAATATCAATTTATGTTTACAAGGGGGATGAAAGCTTATGTTAAGGAAGGCATAAGGAGAAATCCAACAATCCCTAGTTGGTTTTCAGAACAATTACCATTAAGTTTTGATTCTGCTTTGGAAATTGGGAAGTTTAGAAGGATGGTAAACGATAGATTTGAGAAAAAAATTGGAAAAGAAAAAATAGTTGAATTTATTAAAAAATATTGTTATGTTGATAGTAAGGTTGCTGGAAATATTTATAATTATTTTTATGAGCAATATAGATATGCAAAAATACCCCATGAAAAAAGAATTTTAATAGAATTTTACAAAGGTGAGAAGAATTATGTTGTTTTTCATAGTTTGTATGGAAGAAGGATTAATGATGTTTTATCAAGAGCTTTAGGTTACTTAATGGGGCAAAAAGTTGGAAGAGATATTGAAATAGGAATAAATGATAATGGATTTTATTTTTCAGGTGAGAATTTACCTATTGATGAGGCTTTGAAGGTTTTGAATGAAGAAAATTTAAGAGAAGTTTTAGAAGAAGCCATATCTAAGACTGAAGTTTTAAAGAGAAGATTTAGGCATTGCGCTGCAAGAAGTTTGATGATTTTAAGAAATTATAAGGGGAGGACAAAGAGTGTTGGCAGGCAGCAGATGAATTCTTTCTTTTTACTAAGTGCTTTAAATAAAATAAGCAGAGATTTTCCAATTTTGAAGGAAGCAAGGAGAGAGGTTTTAGAGGATTTAATGGATATTGAGAATGCACGATTAATTTTAGGGAGGATTAAAGATGGCAAGGTTAAGATTGATAAAATCCATACTAAACTTCCAAGTCCTTTTGCTTTGAATTTAGTTTTGCAAGGCTATAGTGATTTATTAAAAATGGAGGATAAAATTGAGTTTATGAAAAGAATGCATGAGGAGATTGTTAAGGAGATTGAGGGAAGATGATAAGGTTTTTACATGATTGTTTGTTGATAGATAACAAGATTTTAGTAATTGGAGACCTTCATATTGGTTATGGTGGGCAGTTTCATGGAGGTGCTGTTTTTCCAGGAAAGCAATTAAAAGATATTATTGAAAAAATTTTAGGGGTTTTTGATTTTTTGAAAGAAAATAAGATTAAAATTAAAAAAATTATTCTTTTAGGAGATGTTAAACATGATTTTGGGACAATAACCGACATTGAATGGAGAGATACTTTAAAATTTTTTGATTATTTGAGGGAAAATACCGACGACAAATGTAAGGTAATTGTTATTAAGGGGAATCACGATACAAAGTTATCTCCTATCCTGAGAAAAAGAGAAATAGGGTTAAATGACTATTATAAATTAGATATTTTGGGTAAAAAAGTATGTTTTTTGCATGGAAATAAGTTGTTTAAACAGTGTTTGGACAGCCAAACAGACATCTTAATTTTCGGTCACCTACATCCTGCAATAACTTTAGAAGATAAATATAAAAGAGAAAAATATAAATGTTTTCTGAGAGGGAAATGGAATAAAAAGTTAGTTTATGTTTTGCCAAGTTTTAGTTCTGTTAGTTATGGTGTGAATTTAAAAGATCTAGATGAAAAAAATAATTTTATTATTCCTGGAAAAAATCTGAAGAAATTTGAAGTTATTATTTATAATAATAAAGAAAGAAAAAGTTATAATTTTGGGAAATTGAGTAAGTTGGTTTAATATTTTTATAATTTGTTATCTGTGCTTGGAGGTCTCTCTGGGTTTATTCTTGGCATTGGAACATGATAAGGTAGGCCAAGTTCATCTTCAAGGTATAAGGCTTTAACATTACACTTATTCATTATGAAATTAAACAAGGGAATTCTTTCTTTTTCAGGAATTTTTTTGTTTTTCCAAGAGTCAATGAATTTTTTAAGTACATCCTTTTCAGGTAAAATTAAAATACTACCTTCAAATTCTAATTTGGCATAATTATTTGAGTAAGATATGGTAAGATTGAAAGCTATTTTTAATATTTTATCCTTTGAAATAGGAATTTTTTCTTCTGTAATGTCTTTTATATTGATGTTTTGATCTATACTAATTTTTTCATTAGGCTCTTCTTCTCTTTCGACTAAAATTTTTGTTAAATTAAAACCTATTATTCTCATTATGGAAAAATGGAAAAGAGGTTTTTAAAGATTGTTGTAATTTGTTAAAGATTTTTTACATTAAATCTTCCTCAGAAACTACTACAAAATCACCAATTGCGATGATAGAATTATAAGGAATAAGAATTTCATTTTTTTGAGACTTTTCAAGGTTTAATTGAGTTGAATAAGGTGATGGATCTCTTAAAACTATATGAATTAATTCCCCAGTTCTTGTTTCAAAAGTAATATCCTTAACAATTCCTAATTTTTTACCTTCTTTTGTTACAACGGCTTTAGTAAGAATTTCTTTGTGGGGTTTTTTTTCAATAGCCATAGACAATAGAGATATAAGTTCTTTATAAAGTTTTTTATGTTATTAAGGATGTTTTGGTTTATTTACTAAACTTTCCCTTATTTTTTTTGTTATTCTTATCTTTTTTTAGTATAACCCTGTCCCTATGGTTTCTTCTGGAAAGTTTTATAAAGGTTTCTCAGGTTTTTTTTTATTTTTATTTTTATTTATAAACTTTATTATATTATATTATATATATTATATTGATATAATATAAATTATGGTATCATTATATTAGAAAGTACATATTAGAAGGAGATTATGAGGTAAATTGCGGTAATTGTTTTATTAATTATAGTTTCCAATAGAAATAAGGGTCTCAGGGTTGTTTGTTTTTTATAGGTTTTTTAAGGTCTTTTTGTTGGTTTTTTATTGGTTAATTTTGCTAAGTTTTTAACTGTTTTTTAGCTGTTTTTTGGTTATATTGTTAGTTTTATCGACGGTAAGTTTGATTGATTTCTCCATAAGAAGTGGAGGTGTTACTTTTGAGGGGATAATTAGATTTATAAACTATTGTTGTTATAATTTTGATATTGGTTGAAAAAGAGATGGCTCAGTTAGATAAGATTTTTGATTCGGTGAAAAGTAGGAGTTTGTTTAAAGATAAACAAACCTTGCAGGCTAATTATTCTCCTGACACTATTACTCATAGGGATGAGCAGATTGAAAGTGTTGCAAATATTTTAGCTCCTAGTTTGTTAGGAGAGAAGACAAGTAATTTATTTATTTATGGTAAGACTGGAAGTGGGAAGACTTTATCTGTTCAACATGTTGCTAATGAATTGACAAAAAGGGCAAGTGAGAGTAAGGTATTAAGAATAGAGTATTTGAATTGCAAGTTGAAAAAAGTAGCAGATACTGAATATAGAATTTTGGCAGAGTTGATTAAGAAATTAGGTGGGAGCGTTCCTGCGACAGGATTACCAACAGACCAAGTTTATTTGAAGTTTTTGGATATTTTGGAAAATAGTGAGGAAAAATTATTGATATTGATTTTAGATGAAGTTGATCAGGCTGTTAAAAAAATTAATGATGAGTTTTTGTATAATCTAACTAGGTTAAATTCTGAACTTAATAATACGCAGATAATAATTGTTGGTATAAGCAATGATTTGAGATTCCTGGAGATGATTGATCAGAGAGTTAGGAGTAGTTTGTCTGAAGAGGAGATTGTTTTTCCTCCTTATAATGCGATTCAGCTGCAAGATATTTTGAGAAAAAGAGCTGATGCAGCATTTAAGCCTAATGTTGTTAATGAAGGGGTAATTGCTAAATGTGCTGCTTATGCTGCTAGAGAACATGGAGATGCTAGGAGGGCTTTGGATTTGTTGAGGGTTGCTGGGGAGATTGCAGAGAGAAATGCTCAAAAGAAGATTAAGATAGACCATATAGACCAAGCAAATGATAAAATTGAGAGGGATAAAATTTTAGATGTTGTTCAAACTGGCACAAAGCAGTCTCAATTGGTTTTGTACACTATAATCGAGTTAGTGGGGGGTTCTAGTGGTAAAAAAGATAAAAATAGCATATTTACTGGGGATATTTTTAATTATTATGAGGATTTGTGCAAGAAAGTTAAAATAGACTGTTTAACTCAGAGGAGGGTTAGTGATCTTATTGCAGAGTTGGATATGTTTGGGATAATAAATTCAAGAGTTATTTCAAAAGGTAGACATGGGAGGATGAGAGAGATTAAACTTGCTGTTCCGGATACGATTAAGAATAAGGCTAGAGAGATTTTAGAGGAGAGTTTAGGATTATGAACGACAATATATTAAAGTTATTTATTGAAAAAGGTTTTTTATTGGACAAAGAGATATTAGATTTTCTTAACGAGTTAGATGATGGGCAGGTTGCAAATGAAATATTGAATAAAATTGCCGTTGTATCTCAGAAAAAAGTTATAACAAAAAGTTTAGTTAATGAGAATATTGAAAAAATTAAGCCGCTTTTGTATGAGTTGGATAATGAGAAGAAGAAATTGGTTGATAAATATTTTGTTAATGTTAGTATCTCTGTTGAAGTTAAAAAAGAGAGAAGTATTGAGGATAAAGATTTAAAGGAAGAAGATAGTAAGGAAGAGATTAGTTCTTTTAAAATTCTTTCTTCTCCAGTAATAGGTGCTAGAAAATTGGAAGTTAGAGATTTTGTTAAATATTTTAAGAGTAGATATAATTTTATTAAAAGGTTGTTGCAAGAGAGGCCTGAATTAGATAATTTGATTTCAATTGATAAGATAACTGATAGTAGGAATTTTTCTATTATTGGAATTGTTACAAGTAAGCAGATAACTAAAAATAAGAATCTTATTTTAGAAGTAGAGGACTTGACTGGCAAGGCCAAGTTGTTGATAAGCCAGAATAAGGAAGATGTTTTTGAAAAATCTAAGGAGATTTTATTGGATGATGTTGTTGGTTTTAAATGTTCTGGAACTAGGGATTTTATGTTTGTTAATGATTTAGTTTATCCGGGCTGTTTTTTGAAGGAGAAGAAAAAAATTGATGAAGAAGTTTATGCGTTGTTTATAAGCGATACTCATATTGGAAGTAAGAATTTTTTAGAAAAGAATTTTAATAAATTTATAGGTTGGTTAAATGGAGAGGATTGTGATGAGAAGCAAAAAAGAGTTTTAAAAAAAATTAAATATTTATTTGTTGTTGGAGATACTATTGATGGTGTTGGAGTTTATCCGGGTCAGGAAAAAGATTTAGCTATTAAAGATATTAGAGAACAGTATGCAAAGTTGGCGGAGTTTTATAGAAAAATTCCTAAACATATTAATATTATTCAATGTGCTGGACAGCATGATGCCGTTAGAGTTGCAGAACCTCAGCCACCTGTTGGAGAAGATTTTGCAGAACCATTACATCAGATTGAGAATTTGCATTTAGTTAGTAATCCTAGTTTTATTGAGATTGCAAAAAGTGAAGGTAAGGAAGGAATTAAGGTTTTGATGTATCATGGAGCAAGCATGCATGGGATTATTAGTGAGATTGAAGAACTAAGATTGGGGAATGCTCATGCTTCTCCAGCTAAAGTTATTAAGCACATGTTATTGAGGAGGCATTTGGCTCCAACCCATGGTGCAACAACTTATATTCCCGGAGCTGAAGATAGTATGTTGATAAAAGAAATTCCAGATATTATTACTACTGGAGATTTGCATAGGACTGATATTGATAGTTATAATAATGTTTTGATTATTGCAAATTCTTGCTGGCAGTCAATGACAGCTTTTGAGGAGAAAGTTGGCAATGTTCCTGACCCTTGTAAAGTTCCAATATTAAATCTGAAAACCAGAGAGATTAGAATTTTGGATTTTAGTGATGTTGAAGGGGAGGGAATTAACGATGGAAAGCATTAAATTATCAAAAGAATCTGAAGAATATTTTAAGGAACTTGGTAAAGAGATAGGGAAAAATTATGAGATAGCTGGAAAAGCTAGAGCGAAAGGTTTGGATCCGGTTGATGAAGTTGAAGTGCCTTTGGCTTTAACAATGGCTTCCAAAGTTGTTAAGTTAATTGCAACAATGTATCCTCAGTTGGATAATGAGAATATTGTGAATAGGATTTTGGAATTAGAGAGTAAGTATGGGGCTTTAGATAGTACCATTAGTTTTAAAATTGCAGAGGAGATTGCAAAAGAGAAATATTGTAAGTTTGAAACTCAGTTGGAGGCTATGGATGCAGGAATTAGGGTTGGTTGGGGTTATATTACTTTAGGAGTTGTTTCAAGTCCTATGGAAGGTTATACTGGGATAAAGACTGGAAAGACTCAGATAGGTGAGACTTATCTGAAGGCTTATTTTTCAGGACCTATCAGGAGTGCTGGAACTACTGCAGGTTGTGTTGGAGTTATTTTGATAGATTATATAAGGCAGTTGTTTGGTTATGCGAAATATGATCCTATTGAAGAAGAGTGTAAGAGGACAGTTACGGAGTTGTATGATTTTCATGAAAGAGTTAATAACTTACAGTATTTACCCACAGAGGAAGAGGCTTATTTTATTGCTAAAAATTTACCCATTCAGCTTGCTGGAGATCCTACAGAGAAGAGAGAGGTTTCAAATTATAAGAATTTGGCAAGGGTTGATACAGATTTTATAAGGGGTGGTTTTTGTTTGATTGTTGGAGAGGGTTTGGCGCAAAAAGCTGCTAAGGGTTTGAGAATTTTGAGAGGAATTCAAAAGAATGGCCTAAAAATTGATGATTGGGAATGGTTGGAGGATTATGTTAAACTACATGAAGAAAGAGAAAAAGGCAAGACAGATTCAAGTCCAACTTATATTAAGGATTTAGTTGCTGGGAGGCCTGTTTTTGGCCATCCTGGAAAAGGATTTAGATTTAGATATGGAAGAAGCAGGGGGGCTGGTTTTAGTGCTGTTAGTGTTCATCCAGCTACAATGGCTGTAACTAATGATTTTATTGCAACAGGAACTCAATTAAAAATTGAAAAACCAACTAAAGGATGCATTGTTACCCCTTGTGATCAAATTGATGGGCCCATTGTCAAATTTAGAGATGGAAGTGTTAGGAAATTGGAAGATTGTCAAGAAGCTAAAGAACTTTATGATGAGATTGAAGAGGTAATTTATTTGGGAGATATTTTGTTCCCCTTAGGAGATGTTATTAATAGAAATTCTATGTTGGTTAAGCCTGGTTATGTGGAGGAATGGTGGGGGATGGAGTTGGAGGCTGTGGGGGGAAAGATAACTAGTTGTTGGGATGTTAGTTTGGACAAGGCAATTAGTTTAAGTGAGAAGTTTGAGATCCCTTTGTATCCTAAGTATATTTTCTATTGGAATCAGATAAATTATGAACAGTTTTTGGGCTTTATAGATTGGTTGCAACATTCTAGAATTAGTGATGAGAAATTATTGTTCCCTTACAACAGTTCTGAGAAAGAGAGGTTTAAGACCGGAAAGAGAGCTTTAGAGTTATTAGGAATTCAACATTCTGTCGGTGTTGAAAATGTTATTTTGGAAAAACAAGAGGCTGCAGGGTTATTGGTTAATTTAGGATTTGATGTAAATTATAAAGGAGAGTTAAATGTCGATTATAAATTTAAGAAGCATGAAGAAATTTTTAAAGGGGTAGAAGAAGAGATTGAAGGAGATAAAGTTTTAGAAATTATTAATGAAATTTCTAAATTTAAGATAAAAGATAAGGCTGGAGAGTTTATTGGAGCAAGAATGGCTCGGCCAGAGAAGGCAAAACTTAGAAAACTTAAAGGGAGTCCAAATATTATTTTTCCAGTTGGAGATGAAGGAGGAAGGTTGAGGAGTGTTAATGAAGCTGCTGAAGTTGGAAGTGTTCGGGGAGATTTTCCATTTAATTATTGTAAGAAGTGTAGTAGGGAGAGTGTATATGGAAGATGTGAGATATGTAATGAGAAGACTACAAAAAAATATTTTTGCAAAGTTTGTTCTATGGAGGTAGAAGGAAAATGTAAGGTCCATGAGATTGAAAGTAATTTTAAGAACACAAGAATTGATATGAAACATTATCTTGAAAGTGCAAGAAAGAAATTAGGGATGTTGAGGGTAGAGATGCCTGAGCTTATTAAAGGGGTTAGGGGAACCAGTTCTGCAAATCATAATTTGGAAAATTTAGTTAAGGGAATTTTGAGAGCCAAGTATAAACTTTGCGTTAATAAAGATGGAACTATTAGGTATGATATGACAGAGATGCCTTTGACACATTTTAATCCAAAAGAGATTGGGGTTGGAATAGATAAGTTGAAAGAGCTAGGTTACACAAAAGATTATAATGGCAAGGAATTGATTGATGAAAATCAAGTTTTGGAGTTAAAGCCTCACGATATTCTTCTTCCTTGTAATGAGGAATCTGGTGATGAGAAAGGAGATGAAACATTTATCAATATATGTAAATATGTTGATGAACTTTTGGTTAAGTTTTATGGTTTAAAACCATTTTTTAATGTTGAGTCTAGAGAAGATTTGATTGGGCAGTTGGGTGTTTGTATGGCCCCTCATAATTGTGCAGGAGTTATATGCAGAATAATTGGTTTTACAAAAGTTCAGGGATTGGTTGCTAGTCCTTATATGCATGCAGCTATGAGGAGAGATTGTGATGGGGATGAAGCTGCGATGATGTTGTTGTTAGATGTTTTGATAAATTTCTCTAGGAAGTTTCTGCCTTCGCATAGGGGGGGAACACAAGATTCTCCTTTGGTCTTAAATGGAAAGATTTCTGCGAGAGAAGTTGACGAACAGATTTTAGATTTTGAGTTAGTTAATAATTATCCTTTGGAGTTGTATGAAAAAGCAGAGAAGGGTTTGCATTCTAGCAAGGTTAAGATTGAAATGGTTAAACAAAGGATTGCTCGAGGTGAAGATCCATTTATAAATGTGGGGTTTACCCATGAGACCAAGAATTTTAGTGATTCAATTAATTGCAGTTCCTATAAGACTCTACCAACTATGAGGGAAAAAGTTGAGGAGCAAATGAGGTTATGTCAAAAATTAAGGAGTGTTGATCATGGGGATGTAGCTAGATTGATAATAGATAGGCATTTTATGAGGGATTTAAAAGGTAATTTGAGAAAGTTTAGCCAGCAGAATTTTAGGTGTGGGAAGTGCAATGAAATTTATAGGAGGGTTCCATTAAATGGGAAGTGCGGTAAGTGTAATAATCCTAAACTAATTTATACAATAAGTTACGGGAGTATTGTCAAATATTTGGAACCCGCCATAGATTTGTCAAAGAATTTTGATGTTCCAGAATATATTAGGCAGGATTTGGAGCTGACTAAAAGATATATTGAAAGTATTTTTGGGAAAGATAATGAGAGGCAGGAGTCAATTGAAAAATGGTTCTGAACCATTTTTCAAAAGTTCGATTTAAGTATAAATCTTCACATATAGAGAAGTGGTTTTAAAATGGACAAAAAAACTGAGAAGAAAATTGAGGCAGAAGTTAAGGCTGAAGTTAAAAAAAGATTGCATGAGAAGATTTATCATGGGACTAAGGAAAGTGCCGCTAAATTTAAGAAAGAGTTTAGGAGTGAATTAGTTATTGCAATTACTGCTGCCTTTGGTTTTTTGATTGCATTATCTTGGAGAAATCCTATTCAGAAGACAATAGATATTATAATAAGGAATCTTGGATTAACTGGGCAAGCAATTTATATTGAGTATTTATCTGCTTTAGTAATCACTTTGTTAGCTGTTTTAGTTTTGATGTTGGTAAGTAAGTGGAAGAGTCAGGACGATTAGATTTATATAATAATGTATCCTTTTTATGTTCATGAAAAAAGATGTATTTATTTTATTAATTAGTATTGTTGTTTTAGTTAGTGTTGTTGGTTTAGTAGATGCCCAGGGAGCTTTTGGAAATTTAGAAGACTTTTTTGATGTTATTGGTGATTTTATAAATGTCTTTCTTCCCATTTTACCATTCCCCCCTTTTGTTGATCCTCTTTTGCCTCTTTTTCCTGCTATTGAACTTCCTCAAATTATGTTCCCCCCATTTCCCCCTTTCCCCCTTTTACCTCCGCCAGCATGTTCTTCAAGAGCAGATTGTTTAGCAATAGGAAATGTGGATCCGGCTCCTTATTGTGATTTAAATAATAGGGTATATCCTAAGGTGTGGTGTTTTAATCCTGGTAGACGTGATGCTTGGTGCGGAATTCATAATTGGGGAGCAAATAGAAGGGCCTGTGCTTCTAGTCATTTTTGTAGAGAGATAGATCTTAATGGGGATGGAATAATTGATAGTCTTGCTTGTGCAGAAGGGGTTGCTCCAGGGCCTGTTCCAGGACCTGTGCCGGTTCCCGTTCCCCCCTTACCTCCTGGCCCCCCTGGGATTCCAGTACCTATCCCACCAGTACCTCCAGTACCAGATCCTCAACCAGTTGCTTGTCAAACTTCTGCAGATTGTAGTCTCCCTCCAGGAGAATTTGAAGTCTCTTGTCTTGATAGAGATGGAGATGGAATAAATGATGAGCTAGTGAGAAGAAGAGCTTGTTGCCAACAAGGATCTTGTAGTGTTTGTGAGAGTTTTAATAATTGTAGATATGGTTGCGATTGGAGAGAAGATTTAAATCCTCCGAGAATTACTTGTTGTACTCAGAGTAACCCTTGCGGACCAACTACCTGTAATAATGATGGAATTTGTAATGCTAATGAAATTCCTGGGATTTGTAATGATTGTCCCTTATGTAATGGGGATGGTGTATGTGATGGAGATCAAGGAGAGAACTTTAATAATTGTCCACAAGATTGTGCTAATGCAATTTGTTGTAGTGATGCAGAATGTGGTGAGAGAACATATGAATGTCGAGGAAATGAGGTTGTTTGGACATTTCCTAGATGTAATGAGGTCTGCACAGATGCCTCTTTTTGTTCAGAAGGTTATGCTAAAACAGATTGTAGTTTTTTAGGAAAGACTTGTGTGATGGGATCTGATGGAAAATCTAGGTGTGAATAACTTAATTTTTATCACTTTTTTACTACTTTTTTCCAGTATAGAAATCTTTAAAAATGGGAATTTATACATGTAGCTAATAATGGCATCAATAAGTGACGTTCTATCGGAGAGCCTTAGAGCTTATCGTCTACAACCTGGAAGGGTTAAAGTAAAACCTGAACAAGTTTCTTTAGAAGCACATTTGGGAACTGAGGAAAACCCTGAAGCTATCTCTTTGCAATACCCACTTATGACTGCTAGAATGCAATGTGTTGTAGGTCCTGAAATGGCTTTAGCAGCAGGAAGGGAGGGCATTTTTACAATGATTCCTAGAAATTTAAGTGATGAAGATAAAGAAGCAATTATAGAGGTAAACGATAGTGTTCGTTCAGTGAAAGGAGCTTTAAATTTCTTAGAAAATCCTGTTTATGCTGAGCCTGGATTTAGTTATAAAAAAGTTTTGGAAACTATTATCAACAGGGGAGGAATTTCTGTTATTCCTATTATGGATGGTATGCGGAAACTAAGTGGAATTTATTACCACAATCCCAATCATCCTATGGTGGTTCCCCAAGAAACTCCTATTGGAAAAATAGCAGAGCCTTTAAGAGAGAATCCAAAATCAGAAGAACCTAAAGGTGTTCGTTATTTAATTGATACTGATGATGAACAAGAAATCCAAGAAGTTTTGGGAGAAGAGGAGAGGGCTTTTGTTCCCATAGTGAATGAAGATATGATTCTACAAAAACTTGTTTTTTTACAAGGATATAATACTAATTATACTGGGATGGCAATTAGTACAAGGGGAAATTGGAGAGATGAAATAAAAAAATGGGCGGGAAAAGTTGATACTTTAACTTTAGATTCTTCAAATGTTTGGTTTGAGGATGCTTTTAAGATTGTTAAATATGTAAAAGATAGTAAGGAACTTAGCACAAAGCCCTTTGGTGTTGGGAATGTTGTTAGTAAGGAAGCCTTTACAGAATTTGCAGAGGCTGGAGTAGATTACATAATTGGGGGGATGGGGACTGGTTCTATATGCATTACTGGTTCTGATGAGGGGAGAGGTTGTGGAAGGGGGCAGATGACTGTTGCTAGACAGCTTGCCGAGGCCAGGGATGAATACTTTAAAGAAAAGGAAAGATATGTTTCTTTGATTATTGATGGGGGTATTGATAATGTTCAGACAATGAGTGTAGCTTTGGGCTTTGGAGATCTAATTATGGCTGGGAAGTATTTTAATAGATTTCTTGAATCTGCCGGTAAAAAATTAGATGCGAAGAAACAAGAGACTTATGATGAAGGAGCAATAAAGTATGTAGAAACTTGGGGTGAAGGAAATCCTTATGCGGATGTTGTAGCCATGAGGGGGGTTAATTTAGTAGGAGAAACTACCAGTACTCAGAATGGTGTTGGTGAGAGGTATGGAAGTATAACTTCTTCAGGAGCAGTTGTAGAAGGTGTTAAAGATGCTGTAGAATATAGGGGCAGGCTTAAACCAAATGTTGAAAGAGATGCAAGAGGATTAAGAGCAAATATTTCCAATACGGGAGCAAGTAATTTAGAGGAATATAGGCGTCTTGCTGTTTTTGAGAAAATTGATTTGTTGACTTTTCATGATTTGAGAACCCATGGATTAGCAGGATTAGTTGAGTGAAGAGTTTAATTTTTATAATAAATAAAACAAGATTGTGGGTGCGCAAAATTAAAATTTTGCTCCCACCATTTTATAGGAGATAGAATAAAATAGTGGGCACTAATAAGCAACCCATTAAATGCATTCTTTTTACTTTTGATAAAATAGTTAAGAGTCCTAATGAGGTGGAAATGAGAAAAACTATTAATGAGATGATTTTTCCTTGGATTGTAATGTCAGAGAAAATAATAACTATTAGTAATAAGATTGTTAGGATTATGAATGATAATTTTGAGTAATTTATTTTGTGGATGTTTTTTGCTGTTAGTTTTGATATGTGGATTGTTATCATGAAGGCTAGTATGCCCGAGATTATGATTGAAAATATAATTATAGAAAGATTGTTTAGCGAGAGGTTTGGTAGGAGTTGAGAGATTGCAACTGCTGCGCCAGTTCTTGTTTTTTGAATTGAGTAAAGTGCAATAAAAGATAGCCCCATCACTATGGTGTTTATCGCCCCTAATAGAAAAAGGAATTCTCTTTGGTCTTTAATGTTTAATGATTGCTGTCCAATTAGTGCAGCTTGGCTTGCACCCAAACCTGGAAGAAAGGCTGTTAAAGGGGCTGCTAAGATAGATGCTAATGAAGTTTTTGCTATGGATTTTTTTGATAGCCTTATGTTTTTCAATTCTGTTATTTTTTGTTCTGGGATTTTTGTTTTTTGATTTATTGAGAGGATAAGGTTGCTTGCTCCAAACAGACCAGTTAGTAAAGGCAATAGGGGTTCCCTTAAGTTTAGGTTTAAGCTTGCTATGCCCAGAAAACCAGCTAAGAGAAAGATGATTAATGCCCAGAGTTTTTTATTTGGTTCAGAGTAGATTAGGTAAGTTGAGATTATTATTAGGATTGCCGGCATTATTTTTTGTACATATGGATAGATTAAGGGTAGTAAATAAATGAAAATTGGGGCGAATAACAGAATAATTATGAGGGCTGTTAGGCTTCCGTAAAGAGTGAAGACAATTGCATAATATGCCTGCCCTTTTAGTAATAGTTTATGGCCTGGTAAGATTGAAAGAAAAGAATCTTCATCTGGAGCTCCGAGGAAGATTGAGGGTATAAAGTCGAGGAAAGTGTGAGTTATTGCCATTGATGTTATAAAAATGACAAGGATTAAGGGGGTTGTTAGGTTTAGGAGAGTTGCTGAAAAGCTTAGAAGAATTATTGCTATTAGGTTTATGTGGATTCCTGGAATTAGTCCTGTTATGGTTCCTGCAATAATGCCAAGGATGATTGCAATGATTAGTTCTAGGATCATTTAAATATTAATGAATATTAAATATATAAAAGAGCATGACAAGAAAGAAAAGAGGATTGTTTTTTAAATTACAAACTTAAAATTAATTTTCACGTATTTTTTCATTCCAATGTATTTTATTCTAAAAGGGCCTGTATTTATTTTGAAATCTGTGGAGATTGAGTTATTTGTTAGTTTTATGGGGGCTGAAATTTTTTGAGTTTTTCCTCGGAAAGTGAATTCTCCATCTAGTTTTGGATTTGGTTTTTCTTTTATTTTAGCTTTAAAAGTTGTTTTTGGATATTTTTTTACATTAAAAAAATCGGGGGATTTTAAATGCTGATTTAGTTTTTTGATCCCTGTGTCAACACTTGTTGTATCAATAGTCCCTTCTACTGCCTTTATTTTATTATCTTCTAGAATAATAAATCCTTTCCATTTTCTGAAAGTGCCTTTTTCTGATTTTAACCCTCCAAGGATATAACCTGTAAATTCAAAAGAGCTCTTTTTTTTATTAACTGGTTTTTTGATAGCCATTATTATTAATTGTTACTTGTATTTATAAATTTGACTGATTATAATAAAGTTTATATAATTTTAATTGAAATATTTAAGATGGCAGATGATAAAGGAGAACTAGCTGACAGGGATTTTTATTTTAATGAAGAGGGAAATATGGTTTTTACAGAAAAATATCTTTTAAATAGGGGTTATTGTTGTGAAAGTGGATGTAAGCATTGTCCTTATGGGTTTAAGAAAGATTTATAAATTATAAGTAATTGAGATTAAAATGAAAAGGGGATTAATGTTTATTAGTTTTGTATTTTTCTTAATAGTTTTGAGTGGGTTGATTGTTGCGCCCCATACAGAAGATCATTGCGGTGTTCCTACCGATCCTGGTTATGCTGATTGTATAGAAAAAGTGGGTGTTGATTTTGCTAAGGAATGTGGCCCTGATCAGAGACTGGTTGATGGTTCTTGTGAAGCTATTTCTGGTACTAGATCAGATGTTTCTGGTGAGAATGATGAAGATAAAGATGATATTGATGAAGGGGATGTTAATGATGTAGATGATTTTGATGACGAAGGGGATGTGGGAGGAGAGAAATCTAGTTTAGATAAGGTAGCAGAAGAAGAAGGAGATGTTGGGGAGATAGCTTCTGCTGGAACAACTCCAGATAGTGTCCTTTATTTTCTTGATGAGTTTTTTGATAAGTTTGGAGATGATTTGAAGATTAGAGAAGAAAAAGTGGCTGAGATTAAGGCTATGGTTGAGACAGGTAATATAGGTGCTGCGAGGAAGGCTTTGAAGGTATATAAAAAGCATGCTCAGGAGTTAAAGGATGAAATTGATCCAGATAAAAGAAAGGAGGCTAGAAGGAGTGCTGTTAGGATTAGTAAGGCTTTAAAATCTGTGGAAAAAGATTTAGGTGAAGAAGATAAGAAGGATCTTGTTAGTGATGTATTAGTGAATGAAGGAGCTATTTTGACTGCAGTTGAAACTAATTTTCAGATTAAGCAATTATGTGGGAAGTTATCAGATAAAGATCCTTTAGAGTATGAAAGAAGTATTTGTAGTAAGATTGATGATAGCTCGGACTCTTGGCAGGAAGAAATGCATGCAGATTTGACTGCGGAACAAGAGAGAGGGGCTAAAGAGTTTGGAAGGATTATGGGTCAGTGTTTTAAGACTTCTGGAAAGGATTGTGCATGTGGGGAGATTAGTATTATTCCAATGTCTGAAATGTGTAAAGTTGCAGCACCACTTGCTGTCGCTTGTGATGTTAAAGGGGATGAAACTGCTTGTGATAAGTTGGATAGTTTAGATTTCCCTGAACTACCTGAGCATTTAGAGAATATTTTAGATGATTTAGAAGATCAATATATGGAAAATAGTTATGAGGGTCATATTCCCGGGCCTTGTAAGAGGGCAGGAATAACTGGAAAGGGGAAAGATGATAGGGAAAGATGTTTTGAGATAATGGTTGAGAGTGAGGCTCCACCTCAATGTAGAGATGCTCTTAAGAAATCCAAGGTTAGGAATGAAAGGGAGGCTCGTAAAATTTGTGAAGCAATAATGTATGACTTAGAAGCCCCTCAGGAATGTATAGATGCGGGAATAAAAGATTTTAGGGCATGTGGAGAATTTATGTTTTCACAAAATGCTCCCCAAGAATGTATAGATGCTGGAATAACTGGAAATAGAAGAAGTGATGAAAAAAGATGCAGAGAGATCATGGAAGATATGATGGGAGATATGATGGGAGATTTTGATGATGGAGGTAGGGGCGGAGATAGGGGAAGAGAAAGGGGGCGTGGACCTCCTGGTGCAGGATGCATGAAAATTCAAAATGGGGCTGATAGATTAATATGTTTTGAGGAGGCTGTTGACAGGTTTGAAGAATTTGAAGAAGATCATAGGGATGATTTCAGAAAGGATTTCAGGGGTCGTTTAGATAATTTTGAAAATGTGTGTAGGGAGGATCTTAAGAGGCAGTGCCTTGATGAAGGAGGAAGATGGGACTGTCGTAATGAGAGGTTTAATTGTATTTTTGATGATTTTGGTGAGGAAGAAAATTTTAAAAAACAATTTGATGATCATGGGGACTTTGATAGAAAGGATTTCGATAGAGGAGACTTTGATAGAAAGGATTTCGATAGAGGAGACTTTGACCGTGAAGACTTTGATGATTTCGATAAAGACAAATTTAGAGAAGAATTTGGTGATGAATTTGGCCCTCCAGAAGGATTTGAGCCACCAGAGGGTTTTGAACCTCCTGAAGGATTTGAACCTTCTGAATAATTTATAGAACCAATTATAGAGCCTGAACAGGAATTTACCCCCGAACCTGCATCAGAGCCGGCACCAGAATCTGCCCCAGTTACTGGTAATGCATTCTTAAGATATTACTTTGGCTGGTAATTAACATTATAGCAAAGTTTTTAAATAGGTGATTTTATATTTGTTATATTAGAGGTGATAGAATAATATGACCTCGGATTTTTTCTGAGATTAATATTGGTAACTTGATATAACTAGAAGATAGTTAGTTATCTAAGGCGAGAGAAGTCTGGCTTGATGGTTTGTAAGTTACTAAGATAAAAGCAAAAAAGCACAAAATGGACCCAAGAGTACGAAAATTAGCACAACAAACAGTAAGATATTCACTTGATGTTAAACCAGGGACAAATGTAATTATATCTGGTGGAGAAGAAGCTAGAGAATTTATTTTAGAGTTATATAAAGAAGTTATTTTGAGGAAGGCATTTCCGATTGTTAATATTCGTTTAGATGGAATGAATGATTTTTATTATAAATATGCAACAGATGAGCAGATTCAGAAGTTTCCAGACTTACAGATGCATCAGATTGAAAATAGTCAATATTATATTGGTATAAACACTTCTGGGAATACAAGAGAATTAAGTAATGTTGATCCTAAGAAACTGATGGCTAGGAAGAAAGTTACAGTTCCAATTGGAGATTATATTGTTAATTCAGCTAAGAAGAAAGAAGGTTGGATGAAAAGGGTTACAATTGGTTTTCCTTGTAATGCTTTGGCTCAAGATGCTGAAATGAGTTTGAATGAATATGAGAATTTTGTTTTTAATGCTTGTTTGATTGATTGGAAGAAGTTTGGGAAAAGGCTGGATAAATTTAATAAAGTTTTTGAGAAGGGGAAGGAAGTTCATTTGATTGGAGAAGGGGTTGATTTGAAGTTTTCAATTTCTGGGAAGAATTGTATTGCGGACAAAGGAGAGGAGAACATGCCTGGAGGAGAAGTTTTTATGGCACCTGTTAGAGAAAGTATGAATGGGTGGATTAAGTTTGATTATCCAAGAGTTGTTAGCGGCAATTTTATTTCAGAAGTTTTTTTGAAGTTTGAGAATGGGAAAGTTGTTGAGTTTAGTGCCGAAAAGGGAGAAGAATTTTTTAGAACACTTTTAGAATCTGATGAAAACGCTAAATATGTTGGCGAGTTTGGAGTTGGTTTAAATCCTGGAATTAGCAAATATACAAATGATTTATTGTTTGATGAGAAAATGGATGGGACAATCCATTTAGCTTTGGGAATGGCTTATAAGGAGAATGGAGGGGGGAATGATTCAGCTATTCATGTTGATATTGTTAAGGATATGAAAAATGCTAAGTTTATCTTAGATGGTAAGGTTATTCAGGATAAGGGGGAGTGGAAGATTTGAGCATGGAGAGAAAATATATTCTTGAAGCAAAGATTAGGGACGGGAATTCTGAGAATTCTCAAGTAGTTGGTATATTTAGATATTATTTTGATGTAGATAATGATGCTATAGCTAGAGCTTTGAGACAAACTATTAAAAGTTCATTAGAAAAAGGACTTTCGAGGTATTATGGGGAGAATTGTGTTAGTATTGTTAAGTCATGGAAGCTGGATGATTTAAAGTGATTTTCTCAGCCTGAATCTGCAATTTGTTTTTATATTGATTTAAAGTTCCAGTTATTGTTAGGTTTTGGTTTCTTGTTAGGTTGAGAGGTTTGTTGAGAATTATATTGATTGATTTTATTGAGTCAGATATTGTTAGGATCTGGAAATTTTCATAAGTTTTTATGTTTGTTATTTGACCTTTAGTTTTTATTTTTTTGTTTAGATCTTTTGTGTTAATTTCTGAGATTGATTGTAGTTTGGGTTCTAAGATATTTGATAGAATTAATAAGAAGATTATTCCTATGAGTGAGATTGCCAATGTTAGTTTTAGTAATGAAAATTTCATGATATTTTAATTAGAAACATTTATTAAAGTTTTGTGGCTGGTTGATATATGGATTTTAAGAAAAGATTGGAATTGGTTAAGAGGAATACTGCTGAGATAATTGGTGAGGAAGATCTTATTGAGCTGTTGAAGGGAAAGAAAAAGCCAGTTATATATTGGGGGACTGCTCCAACTGGAAAGCCACATGTTGGTTATTTTTTACCTGTTTTGAAGATTGCAGATTTTTTGAAGGCGGGTTTTAAAGTTAAGATTTTATTAGCTGATTTGCATGCAGCTTTAGATAATACTCCTTGGACTGTTTTGGAACATAGATACGATTATTATGCTGCGGCTATTCCTGAAATGATAAAGGCAATTGGAGTTGATATTAAAGGATTGGAATTTGTTAAGGGAAGTGAAATACAATTAAAACCTGAATATATGTATGATGTTTTGAAGATGAGCAGTTTAGTTTCTGTTAAGGGGGCTAAAAAAGCTGCGGCAGAGGTTGTTAAAATGGGAGATAATCCCAAATTGTCTGGACTAATATATCCCTTGATGCAAGCTGTTGATGAAGAGTATTTGAAAGTTGATGCTCAATTGGGGGGAACAGATCAAAGAAAAATATTTGTTTTAGCAAGAGAAAATCTGCCTAAAATTGGTTATGATGCAAGGATAGAAATAATGAATCCCATGATTCCAGGTTTAATTGGAAAGAAGATGTCTGCTTCGGATGAGAGTAGTAAGGTAGATTTATTGGATTCTCCAGAAGCTGTTGAGAAGAAGATAAACAAGGCTGATTGTGTTCAGGGAGACCCTGATAATGGGGTTATGGCTTTTTTGAAATATGTTATTATGGTCATTAAACAAGATAATAAAAAGAAGTTTGTTGTTGAAAGAGAGAAGAAGTATGGGGGAGATGTTAGCTATAGTGGTTACGATGAGATTGAAAAGGATTTTATTAAAAAGAAATTGCATTCTCAGGATTTGAAGAATGCTGTTGCTAAAGAGATTAATGATTTATTGGGTAAGATTGATAGTAAGAAGTTGAATGGCTTGGTTGAGAAGGGTTACAAATAGTTACTTAGTAAAAAACTCTACAACATCTTTATCTTTTACAACATGTTTTAAGCCAACTCGTTGATCCTTGAATTTGGATGATGGCCCTGTTATCTTAGCGTATTTTACTTTTTTGCTGTATCCATGGAGTATTTTTTCTGCAACATCTTGAAGAGTTGATTTTGGTTGGAGGATTATTGGTATATTTTCTTCTTCCTGTTTCTGCTTTTTTCCAGGATGTTTTGTGTAAACTCTTATTATATTAAAGGAATTAAGAATTTTTTCTTTTAAATCTTCTATACCTTCATTTGTTGATGTTGAAGTTATTACGAAGTTATATTTTTTTGACCTTAATGTTTCCAGTATTTTTCTTTTTGTGTCTTGGCCATGCAGGTCTATTTTGTTGAATATGATTATTTTTTTAGCTTTTTGATTAGTTTTAATGGAATCTAGGATTGTTTTAATTTCATGGAGCTTTTCAACTACAACTAGTAAAACATCTGCATTGTTTGCAAGTCCTTTGTCAAAATTTTCGCTTGCAATTGGGGGCAAGTCTATAATTTGTATGTTGCATCCTTGGAAGTTTAGAGTTCCTAGTTCTGGTTGAGTTGTTGTAAAGCCATAACTAGCTATTCTTGGTTGAGCATTTGTTAAAATTTTTAAGATTGATGATTTTCCTGAATTTGTTAAACCTATTAAGACTGCTTGCATATCTGCTTTTTTTATTCCTTTTTTCCCTGCCTTTTTAGATTTTTTTGCAAAATCTGCCTTTAATTTTTTATATCTTGTACGAAGGTTTTTTCTTAATGCTTCTGCTGACTTATGTTTTGGCATATATTTTAGCATTTCTTCAAGTGCAAGTATTCTTTCTTCATCGGTTCCTGCCTCATGAAACTTTTTTTCAGCATTTAGATAATCAGGATGTGCATTGATTGGCATAGGTTTATTAATAGAATGTATTTTAAAAATTTATGGCTCAGAGAAAGAAATTAGGAATATTATTTAGTGGAGGGAAAGACAGCACGCTTGCTGCTTTTCTAGCAAAGAAATTAGGTTATGAGATTGGATGTTTGATAACGATAGTTAGCCAGAATCCTGAAAGTTATATGTTTCATACCCCTTCTATAGAAAGGGTCAAAGAACAAGCAAACGTTATGGGAATCCCGTTAGTAGTTGTTAAGACCAAAGGAGAGAAGGAGGAAGAGCTTGATGATTTAGAGAAAGCTATAAAAAAGGCTATTGAAGATTATGGGATTGAAGGGATTGTTAGTGGGGCTGTTGAAAGTGTGTATCAAGCAAGTAGGATTCAAAGGATTTGTAATAAACTTGGAATTGAATGCTTTAATCCATTATGGCAGAAAGATCAATTGGAGTTATTAGAAGATTTGATTAGAGAAAAGTTTGAAGTAATTGTTACAGGCGTTTTCGCTGAAGGATTAGATGAGAAGTGGTTGGGGAGGAATGTTGATAAGGGGTTTATTGATGATATTAGTAAATTGAAAGAGAAGTTTGGGATTTCTATTAGTGGGGAGGGGGGCGAATTCGAAAGTTTGGTTTTAAATTGTCCCTTGTTTGATAGGGGACTAAAGATTGTTGGGTTTAAGGATTATGGTGAAGGTAATTCTTTGAGGAGGGAGGTTGAATTAGGATGAAAAAAGTTTTATTAATTAATATTTGTAAAGAAAAATTAGCCTATTTTGAATTTGTAAAACCAATTGAAGATATTTTAAAGAAAAATAAAATAAAATATGTTGTTAAAGATTATAAGGAAGTTAGTGGAAAGGATTTGGATGGGAAAAGTAATGTAATTATTTGTGGAACAACCATTTTTGATAATGAATTTTTGGAAGAAGTTAGTAGGTTTAACTGGTTGTTGGATTTTCCTGGAAAAGTATTGGGAATTTGTGGAGGGATGCATGTAATTGGATTAATTTTTGGAGGCAAATTGGATAAGAAGACTGAAGTTGGATATTATGATGAGAAATTTGAAGAAGAATTTTTAGGTTTGACTGATAATTGTGAGGTTTATCATCTACATAATAATTATATTGATTTTAATACTCTGAAGGAGTTTATGGTTTTTGTAGATAACAAAGTTAGTCAGGCTGTCAGACATAAAAAGAGAGAAATTTATGGGGTTTTGTTTCATCCAGAGGTTCGTCAGAAAGAATTAATAAGGGTGTTTTGTTCTTTATGATATGGCAAAAAAGGTTGAATTTTATAGAAAAAAACTAGATAACGGGATTACAGTTATATTTGAGAAAAGGAAAACTCCTGTCGTGGTAGTTAGTAGCAGTGTTAAGTTTGGGGCTCAGTTTGAGAGTAAGGATATTAAGGGGGTAAGTCATTTTATAGAACATTTGGTTTTTAAAGGAACTAAAAAAAGGAGGGTTGATGAGATTCCTAAAGAAATTGAGGGTAAAGGGGGAGTTCTTAATGCCTTTACTGCAGAGGAAATTACTTGTTTTTGGAATAAACTTCCAAGTAAACATTTTAAATTGGGAGCCGATATAAGTAGAGACCTTGTTACTAATCCTTTGTTTGAGGGAAAAGCTCTTGAAAGAGAGAGGAAAGTTATTTTAGAAGAGATTAAGATGTATCGGGATAATCCTAGTACTTATGTTCTTGAGAAAATTAAAGATAGATTGTATGAGGGCCCCTTTAATATGTCTATTGCTGGAACGGCAGAGACAGTAAATGGTTTGTCAAGAAAGAGAATTGTTGAGTTGTTTAATTCAATCTATGCAAGCAATAATATGATTTTTAGTGTTGTTGGAGAAGTTAGTTGGGAAGAAGTTTTGGAAGAGGCTAAGAAATTTCCTAAGAGTAAGAAGAATATTAAGCCTATGAATATTGTTCTTAAGAATGGAGAGCTGATAAAAAAAAGAAAGGGGATTGATCAAGCTCATGAGGTTTTAGGTTTTCATATGCCAAGATTAATTGATAAGGATAGATATGCGGCAGAAGTTTTTGACAGTATTTTGGGAGGGGGCATGAGTAGTAGGTTATTTCAGGAAATTAGAGAGAAAAGGGGTTTGTGTTATGCTGTTAAAAGTAGTTTAGAGCAGTCAAGAGATTATTCCTATGAGATCATTTATGTGGGAACTGTTAAGGAAAAAATTCAAGAAGTAAAGAAAATTGTTTTAAGGGAAATTAAAAAGCTAAAAGATTTGAAGTTAAGTGATCTGAGGGAAGAACAAGAAAAATTAATTGGTTTAAGGGAAATTAGCAAGGAAAAAACTGATAGCACAATGTTTAATTTATTGCAAGAGGAGATTGGAGGGAATGCTGAGAATTACTACAAATATGAACTTGGAATTAACCAAGTCAAACTAGAAGATGTTAAAAAATTGAGTAAACTAAAGGGATATAGCTTTGTTGCCCTAATCCCAGAATAGTTTTTTTCTTAAATTAAAATTAAAAAAATAATAAAAAATTTATTTGAAAGCTTTTACTAGCGCCCAAATTCCTGCTAATCCTACTATTGCATAAACTATTGTTCCAACAATTCCCGTTAAGAAATTTCCAAGTAAGTCATAGTTAAAAGTCATAAGACCTACGTTAATAGCTCCAAGAGCAGCGATTACCATTGCTGTTTTTTCTAAACCTGCCATATCATACCTCCTTTTAATATTTGTATTACTATTTTAACGAGGAAAAACCTATTTAAATAGGTTTTGGTAAATGGCTACTAGAAAAAAGAAAGATGGGTGTTAAATTTTTTTGAGGGCCTTATTTACAAAAAGATTAAAAAATATAACTTAGAAAGTTAATCAAGTTTTAAATAACCTTTGGTTTCCGTTATATGTTTTTAAGTAGGGGTTTGTTTTTAAATAAAAGTTACTTCTATTTATTTTAATGGCTATAGGTGGTTCGTTAAAAAAAGAGGATCTTGAAGAAAAACTTCGTAAAGCGGCTGAGCAAGTTACTGAAGGATTTGCAATTATTGAGTATCGTCCTTCAGAAATAATTCTTCTTAATGGGGATAATCTTGATCTTTTTAAGGAAATTTTAGAAGATCAACTAAAAGGAAAATATGATTTTCCAGTTGTTATTGGCGATAAAAAGCAAAGTTATGAAGGTTGTTATGTTATTGATGTTGCGAAATATCTTAAGTTTTTTACTGAAAAGTAAACTATTTCTCAAGAATCTCTTTAAAATCTTTAGTTCTCGATTTTAATATTTCTTCAAGCTCTGTTTCTTTAGCGTTAATTGTATTTTTAACTGTTTTAAACTTTCCGAGAAGTTTTTCAGCTTTTTTAGGGCCGATGTTTGGGAAAGATTCAAGAACATATTGTTTTTGCTCTTTGATTGTTTTTGGGATTCTTGAGTGCAGACTTATTGGATTTTTAGGTTTCAATTGTTGTTTTGCTAAGGTTATTAGATATTTTGCAGTATCTTCATAATCTTTAGTTAGAATTATTGGGATTTGATGGTTAAGGGAGATTGAAAGGATTAAACCTCTAAGAGCTTTTGAGATATTAGTATCTTCATTTATAATTTCTTGGATATTTCCTTCAATAATTAAAAGAGATTGTTTGTATTTTTGCATTTGTTTTAGTTGTTGGATTAATCTTTTGCTGATCATTGAATTTATTAAATCTGAAGTTGTTTTTCTTTCAATAGCAATATCCCCTATAAGATAGTCTGCTATTTTTAATGACTTGATATTAAGTCTTGCTTGTTTTGATTTATGAAGTTCTGAGAGAACTAGGGAATTTTTTTCATGAATGTCTGCGACTATTAACGGGGTAGCTAGTTTTGGTTTTTTAGTTGTTATTTTTCTGAAAATGTTGTAGATTGGCATTTTATTATTAAAGAGGATAATAATCTATATATAAGGATTTTTGTTTTTATAATTATGGCAGTAACATCTAGAGAAGGTTTTATGAGTGGACAACCGATTATTGAAGGCCATAGGTTTCCAGTAGGGCAGATGGTCGCAGAAGTTGATGAAATGGGGGGTGTAGAAGAAGTTGTTTATCAGTTTGACTTTGATAAATATGATCCAGAAATTAGGGCTAAAATTAAGGAAGCTATTGATTATTGTAGAAGTCAGAAATGTGATGAAGATAATGAGGAAGGAAATTTAGTTAGATATTGTCAAGATTGTTATAAAAGGGAAGCTCCTTTGGGAGAAAAAACATGGGAAAGGGCAGAAAGAGTTTATCAATTGAATTATGGAGATAGTAATTAAAACAAAGTCTTTTGTTCAGGTTTAGTTGTAAGGGGTTTACCTTTATCAAGATCTTTTTTGATACTCTCTATGGATTTGTACATCTTTTTCTCTCGACTTCTAGATGCATAATAAAATATTTCATCTAAGGTGTCTAAAGTTAATAGGATTATTAGTTTACCTTTGGATAATCTTGCTGTTCTTCCTGCCCTTTGGATAGAACGAATAGTACTCGGAATTGGTTCGTAGAATATTACAGAATCAACCTCAACGATATCTAATCCCTCTTCTCCTATAGAACTAGATACCAAGATATTAATTTTTCCTAGCTTGAACTCTTCTAGGATCTCTTGTTGTTCTTTTTGACTTAACCCACTTCCAAGTTTTTTTGCTTGCCCAACAAAAACTTTAGCTTTGACATTAGGAATTTCATTTAAAGTTTTACAAATTTTAGTTATTGTATCCCTATACTGAGAAAATATCATTATTTTTTTCTTATTTTTTTCTTTAAATTCATCTTGTATCAGGGATTTAAGTTCAAGTAGTTTTGGATGTTCAATGTTTCTAGCTAATAATTCGTTGATTTTAAGGTATGCTTGATTGAAGTTTGGGTCTTTGACGATTCTTTGAACAGCCTTGGATTTTTTTTGGGCTGCTTGTTCAAACATAGATTTTATGTAGTTAACTGAGGAATAGAGTGTTTGGGTTTCTAAAAGTTCGATTAAATGAGAGAGTTTTATTGCTTGAGCACAGACGCTTGCTCCCATTAACATGTTGAAATTTTTATTTCCAGATGTTATTGATGACATGATAGTTCCTTGTAGCCTTAGGATGTTAGTTTTTATTGGAGGTCCAAACAAAAGTTTCCTGTTTTTTAGTTCTTGGATTTTTCTGTTGTAAATATCTTTTATTAGATTATCAATAATTCTAAATTCTTCAGGGAATTCCAAACGGATTGTTTGAAATTCAAGTTCTTGGAGATATTCTTTGACATCATCAGAATTTCTGGTTCTCATTTCAATTGCTTCTATTCCAAGATTTGTTGCTATTTGTTTTATTTTTTCTTTGGTTGTTCCGGGAGATGCAGTTAATCCAAGGACTTTGGGATTTTTTGCCTGTTCATGATAGGCTCTTGCAACATAAGTATAGGCATAGTTTTTTAGACACCTATGACACTCATCTTCAATTAGAAGGCTAACATCTTCTAGGTTGTAGAGATTTTTTTTTAAATCATTTGAAATACATTGGGGTGTCGAGAAAATAATATCAGAAGTTTCCCAGAGTTTTTTTCTTGTTTCTGCATTAATTTTTCCGGTAAATAAAATTAATTCTGCAAATAATTCTGGAAGATGTTTTTTGAAATATTCAAGGTGTTGTTCTGCTAATGGTCTGGTGGGGGCTAAGAAAAGGGTTTTTGTTGCTGGATGTTGTTTTTGAGTGTAAATTGAAAGCATTAGAGCTATTAGTGTTTTGCCGATTCCAGTAGGCAAGACAACTAAGCAATTTTTTCCTTTACAATTTTCGTAAATGTCTTGCTGATATTTTCTAGGTTTTATTATTTTGAGGGTAGTTTCTGGCATGATAGTTATTGGTTATAATTTAATTATAACTAAGTGAAGAGGGTAGTTTATTATTTTTGTGGTTTTAGAAGGATATTTTTTAGATTAATAATATTGGTAATTTAAAAATAAATAAATAGGGCTAACAATGATATCAGGTGGAGTATAAAAATAAAAATCCATCCGAGTGTTGCTCCGAAAAATAGTTTTGATCCATCTAACTGCCCTATTGGAAGTAAGTTCCAGGCCCCATAATATAAGGAGTATTTAGCTAAGTCAAATCCAAATTCTGGCAGGTAAGGTTTGAGGAGGAATCCTATTATTGCAAGAGCCAGGAGTGCATAGAATCCAGTTGCAGCCGTATAAGCAAGATCTTCTTCACTTATCCCTTCTTTTCTTTGAGCCCTCCTTTGTCCATGTGATTTTAGAAGTCTTGCTGCTGGAAGATTTTCTGCATCAAACTGGAAAAATGTGAAAGGTTTTAGGTAACCCAGGGAAAAAATAGCTAAGAAAAAAGGGGCTATTATTCCGAGAGGAAAGGGTTTTTTGAAATAAGATCTTTCATAATATCCCCATCTTATAAGTTTCCAATCTTGATGTTCTATTTTTATTGCATAGTTTTTAGCAATAAGTTTTTTTGCGGTTATGTTTGTAAAGATTATTATTGTGAAAACTAAGATGGTTGTTAGAATTTTGGTTGGATTGTCATTAGGAATTATAGGAATAAAGGATATGAAACTACCTATTACAATAAATATTATAATCCAGATTAATTCTTTTTTAGTAAAGATAAGGAAATCTGGATCATGAACGACAGATTTATGTTTTTTTGGGATGTTGTATCTCTTTTGCACCATCTTTTTTATTCTTTATATAAGACGATAAAAGATATTATAAAGTTAGTGGTTTGAATGAGATTTTGGGTCGGATAGTTTACATTACAGAAAACTATTTAAATAAGTCTTGAGTTTGTTAGACATGTTGAAGATAAAAAAGTTGACAGATGTAATAGGGAAGAAAGTTTATACAGATGCTGGGGATCATTTCGGAGAAATTGAGGAGAGTAATTTAGTTGAGAATAAGATAGAGAGTTGGAGAATTAAGGTCGCGAGTTCTATGGGTAATTTTTTAGGGGGAGCAAGAGGAGTTATAATCCCTCATCAGTTTGTTAGAGCTGTTGGAGATATTGTTATAGTAAGTCGCGCTAGTCTGCCTTTGGATGAAGGTGAGGAGACTATTGAAGAGACAGTTGATTTGTCTGAGAGAGATGTTGAGAGTGAGCAGATTGAGAGTCCTGTTATGTGATTCTAGACAAAATAGAAGTATTTGAAGGGAGATCTTTTATTGATTTATTATGGTAATTAGGAGACTAGGTAGAGATGATGGAAGTGCAGGGAGGGTGTTCTCAATTTTTGCTCTTAATGGGGCTATTATTATAGGGGTGATGTCATTGTACTCTTTAGCGTACATAGACTATTCTCAAAGAGCTGAGAGAACGAGAGTGCAATCTGGATTAGAAGTTAAAGCAGGAGATTACAATGGGAATAATTTGTCTGATAAATTTTATGAAATTGATGGTAATAAAGTTCCTGTAGAGGTTGATGGTAAACCGGTTATAGAATATTTTAGGGAATAGGATTTTGGTATATGTTTTATTTTAGCAATATTTATAAGGGAGTGATTATTGTTTAGTTAATGATGAAAAGAGGATTGAATTAGAATGCCAGAGATATTTTTATTATCGCCTTATTGGGTAGAGTTTGTTCTGCCGTTTGTTCTAGTTTTTACTTTGATATTTGCTATTTTGCAAAAAACTGAATTATTGGGGGAAGGTAAGAAGCAGATTGATGCTATGGTTGGACTAGTGGTTGGTTTAATACTTATAGCTTTTCCAGATGCAAGAAGTATTATTGTTTTGTTAATGCCATTTTTAGCTGTTTCAATTGTCATATTGTTAGTTTTTATGTTGTTGTACGGGTTTATTATGGGAAAGAAGAGTGGAGAAGATTTTTTGCATAAGGGATGGAAATATGCTTTGGGAACTATTTTAGCTGTCGGATTATTAAGTTATCTTATTTTTATTTCTGGTAACTGGGATTATGTTTATGATTTCTTTTTTGGAGGGGGATATAGTCAGATTTGGACTAATATAATTTTAATTATTGTTATTGTTGGAGCGATTTGGGTGGTTGTTAGGGATGGTGGTGGAATTTCTGGAGGAGATTAGAAGAGTGACCTTAAATAGAAATATATTTAAAGGGAAAAGTTCTTTTTATTGAAAGAGAGGAAATTTAAAAGAGGAAGTTTAAATATGTCAATATTATTTTATCAAGTAAGAGGGTTTTTTGGATATAACATAGGAGACCTTTTGAATAGTTGGGCGAATATGGGGGTATTTGCTTATGTTCTTCCTTTCTTAATGATTTTTGCTTTGGTTTATGGATTATTGATTAAAACTCAGATTTTAGGAGAGAACAAAGGAGTTAATGCAACAATTGCTCTCGCCTTTGGTTTATTATCTTTGCAGTTCGATTATGTTTCAGGATTTTATGCAAGTATTTTTCCATATGCTGGAATGGGTTTAGCTGTTTTGCTGATCGCTTTGATTTTGTTTGGATTGACTACTAGTAAACCTGGATTTGTAAATCCAATATGGCTTGGGATTGGTGTTATCATATTTTTATTTATCCTTTTTGCTTCCTTAGGGGATTTTGCTTGGTTAGGGGGGGTTGGTTATGGTTTAGCTGATGCTGCTCCTGCTTTATTAGCAATAGTAATAATTTTAGGTCTTATGGGTTTGGTGATTTGGGGCGGGGGAAATAAATAAGTATAATAAAAAATGGCAATAGATATTTCAGGAATTTATTTTTTCATGCCCGTATTTAGTTTTTTATTTGTGTTTTTTATAGTTTATGCTATTTTAGTAACCAGTAAGATTTTAGGAGATTCTAAATTTATTAATGTTTTAATTGGTTTTATTATGGCGATTATTTTTATGAGTTTTTCTTCTTTGGATTTATATGTTCAGACAATTGTTCCTTGGACAGTAGTTTTGTTAGTCATTGTTTTTTTAGTTTTATTAGTTGCAGGATTTTCTACCAAAGATCTTGCCAAGATTATGACTACTAAATTTGCATGGGTGATTATCGTAATTTTACTTATTGTATTTTTAGTTGCTGCAATAAAAGTTTTTAATCCTGTTTTCCATCCTGATTTGATTATTACTTCAGGAGAAGGCACTAGTTTAGTAGAACAGATTACATATTCTGTTGAGGGGAAAGCTGGCGGGGCTGTATTATTGATAATTATTGCTGCAGCTGTTGCATGGTTTTTGACTAAAAGTTAATTATCTTAAATAATCTTCAAAAGAAGTAGTTGTTTTTTTAGATCTTCTCCTAGTAGTCGGAGTTTCTGTTTTTTTAGATCTGGATTTTATGGCTGGCTCTTTTGTGGTTGTTAGTTCAGTTTTTGTTCCTCTTGCATTGTCTGTTAGGGGATTTATGATTTTTGAAAAAGAATTCTGGGTTGCTTTCATTTCCTTTGAAATGTTTTTAATATCCTCTCCATAATCTCCCATCTTTCTGAGAACTGCTAGTTGTAGTTCTTCTAATGTATTTTCTATTTTTGTCATAGTTTTTTCCATCGATTTCACTCTTTCATCAGTTTGATTTTTAAATTTTGTTAATGAAGATAATTGAGTTTTAAAGTTTTTTATTTTTTCTTCCACTATTTGGGTTGATATGTCATTTATTGTTTCTATGTCTGTGGATTGAGGGGCTTGGTATTCTTGATAGTATCCTTGTTCCGGGTAATATTCTTGAGGAGCATATTCTGGGTATTGTTCTCCTCCTGCTTCTGGCATTTGTTGGGGGGAAGGCAAGGGGGTTGCTAATTGAGAAGGTTGTTCTTGAACTGCAGGTTCATGAGCTTGAGTTTGTTGTCCTAATGAAGGCTGCATTTCAGCAAGTGAACTAGTAGTTGTTGGTTGAGTTGTTGGAGCTCCTGGTTGAGCGGCTTCTGCAGGTTGAGCAACTAAGGGATTTAAATTTGCTTCAGGAGTATTTGGAAAAACGTTTTGTTGCGGGTCTTGGGGAGTTCTGCCTATTTCTGATTTGATTTCAGATTGAGAAAGAGCTTCATCTATTTCTTTTGGTGACGATCCCTGTTCCTTTAAGTTTTGCATGATTTGGCTAGTTGGAAGTCCTTGTTTTTTCATTTCTGTTATTTGATCTAAAACTACCATTTTTATTTTATATTCCCTTTAATTTTTTTTCAATCATATTTTCAACATCTTTTATCCTTGCTAGTTCTAATGGCTGGAAAATTTTAGTTTGATTTTCTAAAATTTCTAATTCGCTCTTTCTTGCAAGATTTGGGATCTCATTTATTATTCTGTTGACTAATTTTTTCAAATCTTTTAATTCTTGGTTGATAAGATTAATTTGTTTTTTAACTCCAAGATTTTCGTTTTCAAATTCCTCTTTTATTGATATTAAGTTTTCTCCAATTAAAAGAGCACGATCTCTTATAAGTCTTTGTTTTTCTTCAACTTCATTTAGTCTTGTTCCAAATTCAGCTAGAAGTGCGTTGATTGGGTTTTGTGTTTGTTGTTCTTCTGGCATTTTCTCTCTCTTTTTTTAAGTTATTAGAATAAAGTATAAGGGGTTTAAAATTGTTGTGATTTTGGAATACATAAATTTTAATAAGATAGTTCGTTTTTTATTGTGAGTAAAAAAAGGAGAAATTTGTATGTTATTCAAACCAGGAACTGCATTATATGCTTATGAGGTTGCTAGAGAGGCTGGAAGTAAGATTCTTTATGTAAATTATATGGGGGCAAATTTTGTTCCAAATATTGCAGATAATCCTGATGTTATGGCGAGAAGTATTGATTTATTGATAGAGACTCCAGGGATTACAAGAATTGTTTTTGTTCAGCAGAGGAATTATAGTTATAATACTCAAGTAACTTTTATGTTGCAAGAGCTTGTTAATTTGTATGTTTATTTAACTAAGCAAGAAAAAGTTTTAAGTCCAAATAAACTTTCAATATTGAATACCGAAAGTTTGGGGCAGAGGTATAATGATGTTGGTTATTTGTTAATGCAATTGAAAAGAGACCCTGTTGCTTGTTTTGTTGAATTAAAGAGATTTGTTAGTTTGGAAAGAGGAAAACTAGAAAGAGTTTCTGAAAATGTTAAATTTGATCAGTTAGGTTATATTAAGATGTTGGAAAAGTTTTATGATTTGTTGAAAGAAACAGAGCTGATTAAGAAATCTGAGAAATATCTTGAAAATTATGATTATAGTAGGAATATTTATTATAATTTTTTTAGGGCTGAGATAATTCCTAATTTTACTTTTACAAGATTGGTTAGTAGTTTACCTGAGGATGCAGAGATTCTTGATCAGTATGTTATTGGAGAAGAATTTGATCAATCTACTGTTACAATTTTGAAGAGGAAGAGAGATGCTAAGCCAATTTATCATTTAATGCCTCCTGAGTATTCTTTGGATGAAAGTATGCAAGATTTGTTGAATCTTGCTAGAAATGTTCTAATAGAGCATCAGCCGAAGGCTGAGGAATTTACAGATCCTGAGAAAACTAGGCAGGTTTTTTTAAATGTTTCAAGAGATTTGTTAAGGGAATTAGCAGAAAGTAAAAAAGTTAAATTGGATTATGATGATTTGAATAAATTAGCTGGTATTTTAGTTAGACATACAATTGGTTTTGGATTGATTGAAGTTTTATTGCAAGATAAGAATTTACATGATATTGTTTTGAATGCTCCGATAAGTTTGAATCCTGTTTTTTTGAGGCATGTTGAATTTGATGAATGTGTGACAAATATAATTCCAAGTAAAGAGGATGCAGATAGTTGGGCTGCCAAGTTTAGAATGATATCAGGCAGGCCTTTAGATGAGGCGAATCCGATTTTAGATACTGATCTAAGATTGGGTAATATAACAGCGAGAATTGCCGTTATTCAACAGCCCTTGTCTCCGGGGGGGTTGGCTTATGCAATAAGAAGGCATAGGGAAAGTCCTTGGACTTTGCCTTTGTTTGTTAAAAATAATATGATTAATAGTTTTGCTGCCGGATTGTTTAGTTTTTTAATTGATGGTAGTAGAACTATGTTAATTGCTGGCACTAGGTCAAGTGGTAAAACTTCCTTGCTTGGCGCGTTAATGTTGGAGATTATGCCTAAATATAGAATAATTGTTATTGAAGATACTTTAGAGCTACCTGTTGAAGCTATAAGAAAATTAAATTATGATATTTTAAGAATGAAGGTTAGAAGTAGTTTGTTAAAAGAAAGTTCGGAGATTGGGGCTGATGAAGGTATTAGGACCAGTTTGCGTTTAGGGGATAGTAGTTTAATTATTGGGGAAGTTAGAAGTGTGGAGGCAAAGGCTTTGTATGAGGCGATGAGAGTTGGGGCTTTGGCAAATGTTGTTGCGGGGACTATACATGGTGCTAGTCCTTACGGTATTTTTGATAGAGTTGTCAATGATCTTGGAGTTCCAACAACAAGTTTTAAGGCAACTGATTGTATAATTGTTGCAAACCCTGTTAAAACCGCGGATGGTTTGAAAAGTGTGAAGAGAGTTGTTCAACTTACTGAAGTTAGAAAGCACTGGTTGAAAGATCCTCTTGAAGAAGGGGGTTTTGTTGATTTATTAAAATACAATGTGGATAAGGATGATTTAGAACCAACAGAAGAGTTAAAGAATGGAGATTCAGAAATTATTAAAAGTATAGCAAGTAATGTTAAGGGATGGGCGGGAGATTGGGATGCTGTTTATGATAATATTTTGTTAAGGGGAAAGATTAAACAAGAGATTGTTGATTTTAGTGAAAAGACGGGAAATCTTGAAATTTTGGAAGCTAAATTTAATTCCTTGAGTAATAATATGTTTCATCAGTTTTCTAAGGATGTTCAAGAGGAGATTGGATTGCCAGAGGGTAAAAGAGTTTTTCCTTTGTGGCAGAAGTGGTTGAAGAAAGAGGTTCGGGGAAAGAGATTTTAGTTTTTTAACAAAAGCCAATATTTATTAATTGTTATTTCTACTTATATCTTATAGGTGAAAGGATTATATGGATGTAAAAGAGGTTTTGGCGAAATATTCAAAGAAGATTGAAAGTGAAATAGATGATAGTTCTATGAAGCCAGATGTTTCAGAGATTTCTGGAGAATATAAGAAGTTTAAGCAAGACATGTTACCCGAGTTTTCTAGATATGAGAAATGGGTTAAGAGTTTGGGCAGTGTAATTAAAATTAAAATTTCTATTAAGGATGATGTTAAGATTAGGAAGCAATTAGGGGTTGCTCATTTAGATGTTGAGCCTGCAGAGGTTGTTGGTTTTGCAGTAATGAGTTTTCTTTTAGTGGGTTTTTTAGGAGTTTTATCGAGTATTGCGATTTGGTTGATACAAGGAGGAGGGATAGAAAATTTTCCAATGTTTTTCATGCTTTTAATATTTGTAATGTCTATGTTTTTGTTTTATTATTATTATAGTATGCCTAAAAGATTGGCTGTTAAGTGGAGGTTGAAAGCTAGTAGTCAGATGGTGCCGGCTGTACTTTATACTGTTATTTATATGAAGCATACTAGTAATTTGGAAAGGGCGATTAGTTTTTTAAGTCAACATATTGAAGCCCCTTTAGCTTTAGATTTTAAGAAAGTTATTTGGGATGTTGAGACGGGGAAGTTTTCAAGTATAAAAGATAGTTTAGATAATTATTTGGATTTTTGGAAAGATCATAATATAGAGTTTGTTGAAAGTTTTCATTTAATAGAAAGTAGTTTATATGAGCCAGATGAGGCAAGAAGAGTTCAGATTTTGGAGAGGGCTTTGAAAGTTGTTTTAGAAGGTGTTTATGAAAGGATGTTAAAATATACTCACTCAATTAAGGCTCCTTTGACTAATTTGTACATGTTGGGAATTGTATTGCCCACATTAGGACTAGCGTTGTTGCCTTTAGCAAGTACTTTGTTAGGGGGGGCGATAAAACCCTATCATGTTTATGTAGGATTTAATATAATAATTCCTTTTTTTGTTTTTTATTTGGTTACCCAGGTAATGTTGAAAAGACCCGGAGGTTATGGACAGACTAATTTGTTAGAGAAAAATCCTCATTATCATCTGTATACATCTAAAAGGCCTTATTGGATTGCTAGTATGATTGCAGGTCCTTTGTTTTTAATTGGTTTGATTCCTTTAATTTTCGGTTATACCCCCATTCCTAGTTGGTTAGGATTACCTTCAGATTTTGCCCTTCCTGGTTTTTTAAGTTTCTTAGGAAGTAATGTTTTTGGGTTTATTGAGGTTGGGGGGAGCATAGTGGGACCTTTTGGAACTTTTGCATTATTATTAAGTTTACTGATCCCTACTTCGATAGCTTTGTTTTTTATAATAAGTTTTTCAATGAGAACTAAGAAGTTAATTAAAACAAGAAATCAGACAGTAGATTTGGAAAAAGAGTTTAATAGTAGTTTATTTACTTTGGGAAATAGATTGGGGGAGGGAGTGCCTGCCGAAATTGCCTTTGCTAAAGTTGCTGAGTCAACCAAAGGACAGAAAACTTCGGATTTCTTTAGAATAGTTAATACAAATATTCAATCAATGGGGATGAGCTTAGAAACTGCTATATTTGATCCAAGAAGGGGAGCTTTGATTTATTATCCTTCAAGCCTTATTGCTACAAGCATGAGGATTTTGATAGAAAGTGCGAAGAAAGGTTTGAAAGTTGCTGCTCAAAGTTTAATGAGCATTTCAGAATATGTTAGAAATATCCAGAAGATTAATGAAAGGTTGAAAGATTTATTGGCAGATGTTGTTAGTGATATGAGGAGTAATATGACTTTTTTAGCTCCGTTGTTAGCGGGTATTGTTGTTGGTTTAGCTGCAATGATCACTGGCATTTTAAGTCAGCTAAGAATTTTAACTAGAGCTGGAGGAGATGCTACTGTTGCTGGGATAGGTAATTTGGGCAATATAACTCAATTGTTTGCTGTGGAGAATATGATTCCTCCCTATCATATGCAGATTGCTATAGGAATTTATATTGTAGAGATAGTTTTTATTTTAACGGGGGCCTTGGTTACCATTGATTCTGGTGAAGATAAATTAAAGAGGACTTATGAAATTTCAAGAGGTTTATTAAAAGGAGGTATTTTGTATTTGATAATGGCTTTCATTGCTATTGTTGCTTTGTCTGCTTTGGCAAGTGTTGCTTTAAGCGGGATAGCTGGGTAGTTTCGATTAGTTGATAACTTAGATTGGATAAGAAGATTGGAGTGTGAATGAGAAAAGTTATAGCTAATAATGTTGGAAGTCAATAAGATGGGGATAGGAAAACAATTTAAATTAAGATTTATTAATAGAATAATGGAAAGAAGAGGTTTGATGAAAGATAAAGGGGGGTTTCAGCTTGCGATTAATACAGTTGTTATTATGATATTGGCAATTATGATACTTTTGTTTTTGATTTTGTTTTTTACAAGTAGTGCAGGGGATTTTTTAGGAAAGATTAGAGGTTATTTAGGTTACTCTAAT